>Ga0209172_10002535_pt1 | contig 31684 bp, 36 predicted proteins | sample LarsenN4metaG_FD_184113 | JGI IMG/M metagenome (GOLD analysis project Ga0209172, IMG submission 184113) | Hot spring sediment bacterial and archeal communities from British Columbia, Canada, to study Microbial Dark Matter (Phase II) - Larsen... ... | reverse complement strand
GCGGCCGCGATGCCCGCCACAGATGCGAACGTGAACCTGCAATTACGGCTTGACGTTCCGGCCGAGGCCGGCACCGGCACGCACGCCCTGAAAATCAAAGCGGTTGGCTCCAGCCTGCAGACCAGCCTGCCGGTGACCGTCACACTGGCCCATCAATTGCCGGCCAAATTGAAGCTGGAGCCCCGCCTTCCGTCGCTGCGCGGTTCGCCGAAATCGACCTTCGACTATCAGCTCACAATCAAGAATGACAGCGGCCGCAACCTGGTTGCCAGTTTTGCGGCGCAGGTGCCGCGCAATTTTGTGGCGTCGTTTACCGAATCCTATGGCAGCCAGGAACTGTCATCCATTCCGATCGAGGCGGGTCAGTCCAAGGATGTCAAACTGAGCGTGCGTCCGGCTGCGAATGCCGATGCCGGACATTATCCGCTCAAGGTGACCGTGAACGCCGAGGATGCGAGCGCGAGCGCCGATCTCTCGCTTGAGATCGTCGGCCAGCCGCAACTTCAGATTTCCGGGCGTGACGGTCTTGTCAGCGCGAAAGCGGAGGCCGGAGAGCAGAGTTCGGTGCCGGTGGTGATAGCGAATACGGGATCGGCCGCCGCCGACCAGATCGAGTTCTCGGCCACCGCGCCGAATGGCTGGAAGGTCGAGTTCGAACCGAAGGCGATCGAGCGGGTCGAGCCCGGCAAGACCGCAGAGGTGCAGGCACTGATCACGCCGTCGCCGAAATCCCTCAACGGCGATTACATGGCCACGATCCGCGCCTCTTCGCGCGGCGAGAGCAGTTCGACCCAATTTCGAGTCTCCGTGACCACATCGACCTTGTGGGGCATGACCGGAGCAGGAATTGTCGCGGCAGCTTTGCTGGTCATGGTTGGCGCCATCGCAAGGTTCGGACGGCGATGAATCCGCAAGTCATCTCGGCGCATGGTCTGACCAAACGCTACGGCCAGGTCGAGGTCGTCAAGGGCATCGACCTTGAGCTGGCGAAAGGTGAAACCTTCGGGCTGCTTGGTCCGAATGGCGCCGGAAAAACCACCACCATCCTGATGATGCTCGGCCTGACCGATATCAGCGCCGGCGAAATCCGCGTTCTCGGGCACGATCCGGCGCGCGAGCCGCTCACGGTCAAGCGGCGGGTCGGCTATCTGCCGGATTCGGTGGGCTTCTACGAGCACCTGACCGCGATCGAAAACCTGGCTTATAGCGGCAAGCTGATGGGCCTGTCGCCCCAGGAGCGGGATCGCAGGATCGGCGCGGCGCTCGCCCGCGTACGACTGACCGACGCGGCCGGCAAGAAGGTCGGAACCTTCTCGCGCGGCATGCGGCAACGGCTCGGCCTCGCTGAAGTCATTATGAAGCGGGCGGAGATTGCGATCCTCGACGAACCGACATCGGGGCTCGATCCGCAGTCGACGCTGGAATTTCTCGATCTGATCCGCGAATTGAAGTCCGACGGGGTCACTATTCTGCTGTCTTCGCATCTGCTCGATCAGGTGCAACGGGTGTGTGATCGCGTGGCGCTGTTCAAGGATGGTCGGATCGTGCTGGCGGGCAGTGTGGGCGAACTCGCGCGCCAGGTTCTCGGCAGCGGATTCTCGGTCGAGGTCGAGGCGGAAGGCGAGGGGCTCGAGGCGCGGCTGGCTGCGATATCAGGCGTGAGCTCCGTTCGCCGCACGTCGCCCACATGCTATCGCCTCTCGGCCGATCGCGACGTGCGGCCGGACGCGGCGCGGGCAGTGGTCGCGGCGAACGGTGCACTGACCCGCTTGTCGGTGGACGAGCCGAGCCTAGAGGCGATCTATACCCGCTATTTCCAGCAAACGGACAAGACGGAGGTCCGCGATGCGGCGTGAGGGTTCACCGTTTCAGGGTACGGGCACAGTACTCGTGAAGGAACTCGCCGATCACCTCTCCAGCGTGCGTATGCGGGTTCTCGAATGGCTGATCGTCTTGACTGCCGCGGCCGCACTTTATGGCGCGATCGATACGCTGCGGCAGAGCACGGCAGAGGACCCGTTTCTGCTGCTACGCATCTTCACGGTTGAGCGGTCGCCCTTGCCCTCCTTCGTCACCATCCTGGGATTCCTCATTCCGCTGATGGCGATCGGACTTGGCTTTGATGCGATCAATGGCGAGCACAATCGCGGGACATTGTCGCGCATTCTCTCGCAGCCGATCTATCGTGACGCGCTGCTGGCAGGCAAGTTCCTCGCTGGTCTTGGGACGATCGCCATCAGCCTCACGGCACTTTGGCTGCTGGTCGTCGGGCTCGGCCTGCTGCTGCTTGGCGTGCCGCCGGGTGGCGAGGAGGTTTTGCGGGCGCTGGCTTTTCTGTGCGTTACGATCCTCTATGCCGGCGTCTGGCTGGCTCTGGCGATGCTGCTGTCGGTGATTCTGCGCTCGCCGGCCAGTGCGGCGCTCGTCGCGCTCGGGCTGTGGCTGCTGTTCATGGTGCTGTGGCCGATGCTGGGACCTGCGCTGGCACAAGTCATCGCACCGCCCGACCCTCAATACGCGCTGCTTGGTCTGCCCACACCTGAGACGCTGGAATGGCAGCAGCGGCTGCTGCGCGTGTCGCCGAACTATCTGTTTGGGGAGGCGATGCTTGCGATTCTGTCGCCTTCCACCCGCGCGCTCGGCCCGGTCTTCCTGGAGCAGCTACAGGGCGCGGTGATGGGTGCGCCGCTGCCGGTGTTGCAAAGCCTGATGCTGGCCTGGCCGCAGACCGTTGGCCTGATTGCAGCCGTGATCGTGCTGTTCACAGCGGGCTACGTGCTGTTCCAGCGGCAGGAGGTCAGAGCCTGATCATTGCCTCAACAACGATAGCCGGCAGCCGCGGAGCGGCCGGGCAGCGTCCCGAAAACAGAAAACCCGGCGCATCGGCCGGGCTTCCCACTCAGTCGCGGCTCCGGGAGTACATCCGTCCTCGGTCGCGCCTGAAAGCTATCTCAAAATTATGTAATAGCCGTATGACAATCCGCAAGGGGCGCTTTTGTTCCGGCAAAAAGGGCGGCCATGCAGACCGCCCTTCTTGCTGATGGACCGGCGCTTAGACCTCGATCACCGCCACGATCCGATAGGTATCGGGTTCGATGATGATGATCTCGTCCCGCACGAGGACGAAGCGGTATCCGCGCCACTGCGGATAGATCTCGATGATGGCGGCCGGCAGCGGGTGCAGTTCCACTGTCCGCGGCACGGTCGCGCCGACCGAGATATTGAAGTTCACATTGGTCACCGGGCGCACATTGGTCTGCTTGATGGTGGTGCTGATCTTGGTGCGCTGTTCGGTGGTCATGTTGACTGCGCCGGAAGCCCCGGCGGCGCCTTGTCCGGTCGTGTTCTGCTGGCTGCCCGGCGCCTGCGTCGTGGACGACGGCTTGTCACCCGCCTTCGTGCCGCTCGCCTTGGGTTCGCTGGCCTTCGGGTCGCCGGATTTCACGCGATCCTGACTTTCCCGCGCCCCGGACGGAGCCTGCGCGCCGGCAGGGCGATCCTGCTCCATGCGCTGCGGCGAGCCCTGTCCGGTGGTGCCGGCGTCAGGCGCCTTCTGCGGTTGCTGCTGTGCTCCGGAGCCCGGCGACATTTTTTCCGCCGGTGCCGATTGCTGCGCGCCCGGCGCGGGCGATGGTGCCTCGCGGCCTGAGCCTTGGGCGATGGCGAGCGAGGTTCCGGCGATCAGAATGATCGCGGAGGTTGAAGCGAGAAATGTCTTTCTCATGATGCGTTCCTCTCTGTGGTCCCTTGCCTCGTGCCCCGATGACTCGGTCGCGACGGCAACGTGCGATGAAAGGAACGGTTCCTGTGAGGAGACGTTGGTCCGGTTAACATGCATTCATGCGCGCACATGATAGCGCGAAAATGCGCGCGATGACGGCGCGCGATCGCATCCCGATGCGCGCGAGGCAGCACATCACATCGCGTTACCGATTGCTGCGCCGGAGTTCCGTTGCAGGAACCGTCACCACGGCTTTTCCACATTGGTGACGTGATCGCGGTCGGGTGCGGTGAGACACAAGGCCACGCAGTGGAACGGCAAATCGGGGTGCGGATTGTGCCCGCGGTGAATCTTGCCGATCGGCTCCGAATAGACGTCGCCGGCTTTGGCCTTGACCAGCACGCCCTCCTGGAAATGTGCTTCGAATATTCCCTGCAGCGCCACGAAGAACGTCGCGCCGTTGTGGCAATGATAATTGGTGAAGCCGCCGGGCAATATCTCGGCATTGTAGACCTGCACCTGCATTTTCGGATCGCGCGGCAGCGACTCGTAGAGGGTTTCGAGCAGCACGTTGCGGAAGAATTCACGCCCCGGCGGCACGATGCCGGCGAGTTCGAGCTTGAGCGTCTTGTAATCGTCCAGTCTGATTGTGGTCATCCGTCCCCCCCGTCATGTCGGCGAGCGGACCATAGCCGCAGCGGGTGCGGGCGTCATCACCTTGGCGGAGCGGCCATGCCAGCCGCTCCGCATCTTTGTGTCACGTGAAAACCCCGGAGCGTTATTGAATATTCTTCGGACGGTCCGGTGTCGGATCGTTGCGCTGCGGAGATTTCTCCGCGGGCGTCGTCGCCGGTCCGGTGAGGTTGTTGGCCGGATCGCGCGGCGTACCGGAGCCGGTCGTGCCCATCGGGCTTTTCTCCGCGTCGCGGGATGCCGCCGGGTTGTTGGGATCCCGGTCACTGGAATTCGGCATGCCTGGTGCGACCTGCGCGCCCGGTTGGCCCGGCGTCGGTGTCGTCACCTGCGCCGAGGCCATGCCCGCCGCCGACAGAAGTGTGGCGGCCGCAATGATGAGTGTTCGTTTCATGTCGATATCACCCTTGGCGTTGCTGATGATCCCCTCGTGGAGGAAATGCATTGGACAGGGCGGACGTTCCGCAAACTCATTCGGAACCGTGCTGGAACACAACGAAAGGCGAGGGCGGCCTCCGCCGTCCTCGCCGATTATTTCCGATCGCGGATGAGGATCACTCGATATTGTTCATCGGGCCGAACGGGGTGATGGTCGGATCGTTGCGCTGCGGCGCCTTGGAAGCGGGGTCGAACAGGAATGGCGCATCCGGCTCACGGCTGCCCATGCCGGTGGTTTCGCGTTGTGGGATCAATACGGGGCGCTGCACATTGGCACGATTGGCATTCGCCGGACTGCGTGGTGCGGACAGACTCTGGCCCTGAGTCTGGGACGAGGTCTGTGCGACCGCTGTGCTGTCGTGCCAAGCAGCAAGGCGGAGGTGATCGCTAAAATTGTTTTCATTGGGGTTTACTCCGACATGAGAAACCCCCACCCCGCCACGCACAAACACTGGTCCTAGCCCAGCGTTCCGGAAAAGATCGGTCACGGTGCCGTGATGGCTCTGTTTTCTTTCGGCCGGTCCCGCGCCATAGTTTCGCTTGGATTCGGAGGAGGCTTGCGTGGCTCGTATCGACACCTCAATCGACAGGGACGCCCGTGAGTACCGCAGCAATGCGGTGCTGTGGAAGGAGCTTGTCGATGAATTGAAGAGTTGCCGCGCCGCGGCCGCGCTTGGCGGCAGCGAAAAGGCGCGCGAGCGTCACGTCGCCCGCGGCAAGCTGTTGCCGCGCGAACGGGTGATGCGGCTGATCGATCCGGGCTCGCCGTTTCTCGAATTGTCGCCGCTCGCCGCCTTCGGGCTTTACGAGGATGCGATCCATGGCGCCGGTCTGATCACCGGCATCGGCCGCATCGAGGGCCGTGAATGCATGATCGTGGCGAACGATTCCACGATCAAGGGCGGCACCTATTATCCGATGACGGTGAAGAAGCATGTGCGCGCGCAGGAGATCGCGCGCGAGAACAGATTGCCGTGCGTCTATCTCGTCGATTCCGGCGGCGCCAACCTGCCGCACCAGACCGAAGTCTTTCCCGACCGCGAGCATTTCGGACGTATCTTCTACAACCAGGCCAACATGTCGGCCATGGGCATCGCGCAGATTGCGGTCGTGATGGGCTCCTGCACCGCCGGCGGCGCCTATGTGCCGGCGATGTCCGACGAGAGCATCATCGTCAAGAACCAGGGCACCATCTTCCTCGGCGGCCCGCCTCTGGTGAAGGCAGCGACCGGGGAGGTGGTGTCGGCCGAGGATCTCGGCGGCGGCGACCTGCATGCGCGCAGATCCGGCGTCGCCGACCATCTGGCCAATGACGACATGCATGCGCTGGCCTTGGCGCGCCGCATCGTCGGCAACCTGAATACGAAGAAGCCGAACGAGCTTGCGGTCATCCCCGCGCGCGAGCCGCTGCACGATGCGGCCGAGCTCGAGGGTCTCGTGCCGGTCGACCTGAAAAAGCAATACGATGTGCGCGAGATCATCGCACGCCTCGTCGACGCCTCCGAATTCGACGAGTTCAAGAAGCTCTATGGGCCGACTGTCGTCACCGGCTTCGCGCATCTCTACGGCATGCCGGTCGGCATCATCGGCAATAACGGCATTCTTTATTCCGAGAGCGCGCTGAAGGCCGCGCATTTCATCGAGCTGTGCTGCCAGCGCCGCATTCCGCTGCTGTTTCTGCAGAACATCGTCGGCTTCATGGTCGGACGCGATTACGAGGCCGGCGGCATCGCGAAAGACGGCGCCAAGATGGTCACGGCGGTCGCCACCGCGCGTGTGCCGAAAATCACCGTCATCGTCGGCGGCTCCTACGGCGCCGGCAATTACGGCATGTGCGGGCGCGGCTATTCTCCGCGCTTCCTGTTCACCTGGCCGAATGCGCGCATCTCGGTCATGGGCGGCGAGCAGGCGGCCTCGGTCTTGGCGACGGTCAAGCGCGACAATATCGAGGCGTCGGGCGGCACGTGGTCGGAGGTGGAGGAGGAGGAATTCAAGGCGCCGATCCGCGATCAATACGAGCGCGAGGGTAATCCCTATTACGCGACCGCGCGGCTCTGGGACGACGGGATCATCCTGCCGAGCGAGACCCGGCGCGTCTTGGGCCTCGCCTTTTCCGCGACGCTGAACGCGCCAGTGGAGGAGACGCGGTTTGGGGTGTTCAGGATGTGAGAGATGAAACTATCGGACGCGCTTCGATTTCTGCCTTACGTGAGCCTAATAAGTTTGGCGATCGTGGCCGTATTTAATATAGGATATTTCTCTGCAATTGGCATTCACTTCATCGGAGTAATTGATATCTCCAACTTGGTTTATTCATTCGGATTGGTCTTCCCCATTGTAACTACAGCTATACAGGTTTCATTGGGCCCTTTGTTTGATTTTCTAAAGTTCTCAAAGAGCGACAATGCGTGGGAGAAATATCGAAAGATTTCGCTTCGTGTGGTGTTCCCATCAATCCTGGTTGCCTTCGTCGCTCTGGTCCTTGCGACGTTATATTGGGATTGGCGTGCGCAAAATGGACTTGTGGCGCTTTTGCTGGCGGCTATGTCTGTAAACTTTGCCGCAAGCGCAATGATGTATTTTCGGCGGACAGAAATTATTGATTGGAGTGATATTGGTTGGTCGCTCGCAACGATGTTAATCGCGATCAGCTATACCGGTCGGGCCGTCGCGTATCAACAAATTCATGATAAGAATAATAGCTTCTTAGTTGCCACAAAGGAACTGACGTTGGTTGACGTTCGACTTGTTCGCTCGTCGTCGAATGGCTTCCTCGTGGTGGCAGCAGGCAGGATTATGTTTATTCCAAAGGACGAGGTCAGATTCGTTAGGTCAAATCGGGATGTAAATTAATGCGCATGATGGCGCGCATCCCTTAAGCCGCGCTCTTCCGCCTCGGCTGAATCTTCTTCAATGCCGCTGCCGCCGCGTCCTGCGCACGCTCCAGATCGTATTGCGTCTGCAGATTCATCCAGAACTCCGCGCTGGTCCCGAAATAGCGCGCCAGCCGCAAGGCGGTGTCGGCGGTAACCGGCGTTTCCTCGCGTGTCAGGCGTTCGATGCGCGTGCGCGGCACATCGCAGGCCTGCGCCACCGCATAGGGCGTCAACTGCATCGGCACCAGAAATTCCTCGCGCAGGATTTCGCCGGGATGAACAGGGGGCAGCTTCTTCGCCATCTTGTCCTCGTCAGTGATAGTCCACGATCTCGACCTCTTCCGGGCCGGCTGCCGTCCAGCGAAACACGATCCGCCATTTGATCGTTGATGCGGATCGAATGCTTGCCGGCGAGACCGCCTTTCAAGGCTTCGAGCCGGTTGCCGGGCGGGACCGCAAGATCGGCCAGCATTGCGGCGTTGTTCAATTGCACAAGCTTCCGCCGTGCAATCTTGGCAACGGCAAAAGAAAAACCCTTTGGCGCCTGCCGGTCTTGCAGGATCGCTTCGGCCAGCTTTCCCCTATGACTGCGGATCATCTCTTGCCTGGCAGGCTAGTATCATATCATGATACTATAGACAAGAGGGCGGCGTTGCTGGACTTGGTCTTTCCTGCTCACCTAGAATGCGGTGTCGGACACTTGATGCTCTCATCCCTTTTCAGGACCATTGCATGCGCCTCCTGCTCGTCGCCGCAAGCTTTCTCCTTGCCGTCTCGCCGCCCATGCCCAGCAGATCAACAAGGTGGCCGTCGCCGGGCAGCCGCTGATGCTCTACCGCGCCTGGAACCTCAATCCGGATTGCAGCGCGGAGGGCCGGGTGACGATGCGCGTGGTGTCGTCGCCGCAGCATGGCCGGGTCAGCATCGGCAATGCCCGTTACTTCCCCGAATATCCGTCCGGGCATCCGCGCCATCATTGCAATCAGCGGCGCGTGTCCGGCATGCAGGCGACCTATGTCGCGCAGCGCGGCTATGCCGGTCCTGACCATGCGGTGATCGAAATCATCTTTCCCGCCGGCCGCTATCTGCGGCGGTCCTTCGGCATCATGGTGCGCTGAGGGGCGCGGCGTCAAAAATCTTCATTGTGACGACTCCGGCGCAGTTCTAGGTCGGGGGCCTCGTTCCCCCGAACGCTGCTTTACGGAGATTGCCATGACATTCCCCCTCAATCTGCGCGACCAAAACCTGCGCAGTCTTGTCGCCGCAGCGCTGCTGGCCGGCACCTTCATTGTCGGCCTCTCGGTCGCTGCCTATGCCATCGATCCCGGCCTCGGCGTCGGCCGCCCCGGTCCGGGCGTCGTCCGTCCGGCGCCGGTGGCGCGCGCGGCGGCGGTGCCCGGCCATGTCGCCGTGCTGCCGGCCGGCTGCGTCGCCACGGTCGTCAACAGCGTGCGCGTCTATCGCTGCGGCGCCGTGGTCTACAAGCCGGTCGTGAAATCCGGCCGCACCGTCTATGTCGTGGTGCCATAGCTGCGGGAGCCGGAACGCGCGTCCTCGCGCGCCCCGGACTGACGCGGGAGCAGGGCGCTATGATCCTCAGCGTGCCGCGCTACACTGCTCCGATGACTTACTCACGCGCCCTCATCGTCGGTGCCGGATCCGGGCTGTCCGCCGCGCTGGCGCGGTTGTTTGCGAAGAAGGGCCTGCAGGTCGCGCTCGCCGCGCGCACGACCGACGATCTCGCACCGCTGGCCAAGGAAACCGGCGCTGCGGTCTTCACCTGCGACGCGACCAAACGCGATGAGGTCGAGACGCTGTTCGAGGAGCTGGAGGCAGAGCCTGCGCTGGGTGCGCCGGATGTCGTCGTCTACAACGCCAGCTACCGGACGCGTGGGCCAATGGTCGATCTCGACCCCGCCGACGTCGAAAAGACCCTGGCCGTGTCGGCCTTTGGGGGATTTCTGGTAGCGCAGCAGGCGGTGCGCCGCATGCTGCCGAAGCGGCATGGCGCGATCCTGTTCACCGGCGCGTCCGCCAGCGTGAAGGGCTATGCGCAGTCGGCGCCCTTCGCCATGGGCAAATTCGCCTTGCGCGGGCTGGCGCAATCGATGGCGCGCGAATTCAGTCCCCGGGGCATCCATGTCGCGCATGTGGTGATCGACGGCGGCATCCGCTCCGCCCGCCGGCCGGCGGAGGCGGACAAGCCGGACGCGCTGCTCGATCCCGACGCCATTGCAGACACCTACTGGCACGTGCTGCAGCAGCCGCGCAGCGCCTGGACCTGGGAAGTTGAGTTGCGGCCCTGGGTGGAGAAGTTCTGAGACGGAACCAGATTCGCCGGATCGGCCTTGATACAGACATCTCGTCATCGAGGGAGGCGACCATGTACAGGGTCTATTCCGGCCCGCCCGGCACCGAAAAAATCAGTCCGCTTGAAAAGGACCGTTGCCTGTTCAGGGAATTCAGCCTGCTCGACGAGGCGATGGGTTTCGCCCATCACCTCAAGGAGAAAGGCCATGTCGCCTTGCTGATCGAAGGCGATGACGGCACCCGCCTCGACCGCAAGGAACTGGCGCGGGCCCTGCACCGCCGCGGCAACGAACAGACGCACGGCGCCTGGTAAGCCTTTCGACACCTTGCGTTGCCCGGCGGCCGGGCGCACCCTTGCCGTGTGGCAGGCGCGCCGCCCGGCGCCGTTCATTGCCGCGCATTCGGCCCGTCTGCCGTCACGAGTCCGGGAGGATCGTCATGGCAATGTATATCGTGTTGGGCTGCTTCAGCGATCAGGGCATTCGCACCGTCAAGGACACTACCAAACGCGCCGACGCCGCCAGGGAGGCGGCGAAGAAACTGGGCGCGACCCTGAAGGAGGTCTACTGGACCATCGGCCAGTACGACGTGGTGGCGCTGGTCGAAGCCCCCGATGATGCGACCGTCACGGCCTTCGGCCTGAATACCGGCAAGGCCGGCAATCTGCGCACCGAAACCCTGCGCGCCTTCACGCAGACCGAGATGGAGGCGATCCTCGGCAAGGTGGCCTGATCGCCGCGCGGCGATCACGGTGCCGGCTCGACCATGACCGGCGCCTCCGCGATGCGGCGGTAAAGTTGCGCGCGGCGGCGCAGCGGCCACCAGTCGTAGAGGTAGATTTCGATCGGCCGCCAATTCGCCACCCAGCCGACGAGGATGAAGCTCTCCTCGATGATCCGCGAGGTGGTCGGGTTGCGCACGAGCGGTGCGATGAGTTGACTCGCCAGCAGGCAGGCGATCAGCACGACGATGCCGATGGCGAGCGAGCGGCGGCCGATGCGGAAGAGTTCGCGCAGATCGCGCTCGATCATGCGGGCGCGATAATCGAAATAATAGGCGAGCGCGTCGCGGATATGCGCGGCCTCGGGGCGGCCGGCCTCGTCCGCGGGCAGATAGACGGTGATGCGGAACGGCGCGCCGCGCGGCAATTCCCGCACCCAGCCGACGATGAATTCCTCGGCGTCTCGGTCGAGATCCTTCTCGTGAAAGGGCGAGGGGTCGAAGGAATTGAACAGCTGGCTGATGGTGCGCAGCCGGATGGCGATGTCCATAACGCCGCGGTCGGAGGTTAACGCTTGCGTCATCCCGCTATCCTGCACGGGACGCGGCCTGTCATCAAACTGAAATGCGAATGCCGTTAGGTCGCAGCGAACGGAATCGCGCGGCGAACGGAGTTTGTTCCTTGAGCGCCACACTGGATGTCAGTTCGAGCGAGCGCCTGAAACAGGCGGTCGGCTGCAAGCCCGCCATGTCGCGGCAGGGTTTGTCCCTGGAAAGCCTGCTCGAGCATCTCTTTGCTTTCGCCTTCCGGGGGCTGGTCTATCCGCAGATCTGGGAAGATCCCGAGATCGACATGGAAGCGCTGGCGATCACGCCGCAATGCCATGTCGTGGCAATCGCCTCCGGCGGCTGCAATGTGCTTTCCTATCTCGCTGCCGATCCGGCGCGCATCACCGCGCTCGACCTCAACACCGCGCATATTGCGTTGAACCGCTTGAAGATTGTCGCCGCACGTGCGCTGCCGTCCTGGGACGAGTTCTTCCGCTTCTTCGGCTCGGCCGACGACGAACGCAATATCGATCTGTACCGGCAATTCATCCGTCCGCGGCTCGATCCGGCGACCCGCGACTATTGGGACGGACGCCGCTACGGCGGTCTCGGGCGACGCCGCATCGCGATGTTCGCCAGCAATGTCTATCGCTACGGACTGCTCGGCCGCTGCATCGGCCTCGGGCATCTTATCCTGCGCGCCCACGGAATCGAACCGCGCGAGTTTCTGAAGACGCGCTCGCTCTACCAGCAGCGGCGATTCTTCGAGACCAGGCTTGCACCCCTGTTCGAGCGCCGCGTCATGCGCTGGGCGCTGTCGCGGCGCGTGTCGCTGTTCGGTCTCGGCATCCCGCCGGCGCAGTACGCCTCCTTGGCGGCGGCCGGCGGCGGCGACATGACGGCGGTTATCCGCGAACGGTTGCGCCGCCTGACCTGCGATTTCGCGCTGGAGCACAATTACTTCGCCTGGCAGGCCTTCGGCCGCTCCTATGGTGAGGGGCCGGTGCCGCCCTATCTGCGCTACGAGCATTTCGACCTGCTGCGCGCACGTGTTGGGCGCATCGAGGTGCTCAATCGCTCATTCACCGAATATCTCCACGGCCGGCCCGACTCCTCGCTCGACCGCTACGTGCTGCTCGACGCACAGGACTGGATGACCGACGATCAGCTCAATGCGTTGTGGCGCGAGATCACCCGCACCGCGCGGCCGGGCGCGCGCGTGATTTTCCGCACCGCCGACGTGCCGACGCTGCTGCCAGGCCGGATCGACAATGTCTTGCTCTCGCAATGGCATTACGACGCGGACAAGTCGCGGGATTTCACGCTGCGCGACCGTTCCGCGATCTATGGCGGGTTCCATCTCTATGTCTTCGCCGGATAGCGGCATGACCGGCTTCTCGGCAGCGGCCGGCGCGATGGACCGGATGTACCGCCATCAGCGCCATGTCTACGACGCCACCCGCAAATATTATCTGCTCGGCCGCGATCTCTTGATCGACCGCCTGCGGCCGGCGCCCGGCGACTGCGTCTTGGAAATTGGCTGCGGCACCGGCCGCAACCTGATCCGGGCCGCGCGGCAATATCCGCATGCATGCTTCTATGGCATCGACATTTCCGGCGAGATGCTGGCAACCGCGCGCGAGCAGATCGCACGCGCCGGTCTGTCCGCGCGGGTGCAGGTAGCGCAGGCCGACGCGACGGCATTCGACACCGATACGCTGTTCGGCATTGCGCTGTTCCAGCGCGTTTTCATGTCCTACACATTATCGATGATCCCGCGCTGGCGCACCGTGCTGGAACAGGCGACCGCCTCGCTGGCGCCGTACGGGCAGATGCTGGTCGTGGATTTTGGCGGGCAGGAAGGATTGCCGACCTGGTTCCGTCCGCTGCTGGCGTGTTGGCTGTCGCTCTTTCATGTCACGCCGCGCGCGGAACTTGAACTGGAACTGACCATTCTCGCCGACCGGAAGGACGCCGTGCTGAGTTTCGAGCGGCCCTATCGCGGCTACGCGCAATACGCGATGCTGCGGATGCCGGGCTGAGTCAGAATTCGATGATCCTGCCGTCCTCGGCGACGTCCAGATCGACCTCGTTCAGCCGGCCCAGCATGTCCTCGCTCAGATGTGTGAGCACGACGCGCTTGGCCCCGATCATCGCCAGGTGCTGCCGCAGCACCGATAGCGTCATGTGCGACCTGCGCAGCTTCTCGAACATGTAGCATTCGCAGACGAACAGGTCTGCGCCGCGCGCGGCCTCGATCAGGGTGTCGGTCCATTCGGTGTCGCCGGAATAGCAGACCACCCGGCCCTCGGCTTCGATGCGATAGGCGAGGCAGGGTCCGGCGCGGTCGTCATGCACGACATGGAACGGTGTCACCGTCATGCCGGGAAAGGCATTCGGTTTGCCGATCTCGACTTCGCGCAGGGCGAGCGGGAAGGGCAGCGTCCGCTCGCCGGGAAACGCCGCCGCCATGGTGCGCTCGTACCAGCCCGGCAGACCGGGCGGGCCTGCGATCAGCAGCGGTTTCGTCCGTTTGAGATTCAGTTGCTGGTCCAGGATGAAGAACGGAATGCCGCCGAAATGGTCGGCATGGAAATGCGTGAACAGAATGGTGTCGATGGCGCTGCGGTCGATCCCGGCCTTTTTCATGGCCACGAGCGAGGAGGCGCCGCAATCGACGAGCAGATTGGTCTGCGGCCCGGTCAGGTGCAGGCACGTATTGAAGCGCCCGCCTGAACCGAAGGCGTCTCCCGATCCGATGAATTGCAGCCGCATCGATTCGCCCTTTCGGGAAGATTAACGTCCTGGCCGCAGGACATGCGGCACTCTGCCGATTTGACGCATTCCATGTTTCATCGTAAGGGGACGCCCGCAACGAGATTTTAGCTGCCTTGCTATGCTGCCGTTTTTTGGGCTGCTTCAAGTCATCTCCAAAACTCGGATGTTCACCTGCCGTCCGTCTGGACGGTATCTGCATAGCTGAAGGAGAGGCCACGATGGCCACTGGAAAAGTCAAGTTCTTCAACACCCAGAAGGGTTTCGGATTCATCCAGCCGGATGACGGTTCGCGCGACGTGTTCGTTCACATCAGCGCCGTCGAGCGCGCCGGTCTCGGCACCCTCGTCGAAGGCCAGAAGGTGTCCTACGAGCTGGTCACCGAGCGTGGCAAGCAGGCGGCGGGCAACCTCGCCCGCGCCTGAGCCGACAGGGATTTCGGATCGCAACGCCCGGCGCCGCAAGCGCCGGGCGTTTTGCTGTCAGGCTGTCTCCGCCATCCAGCGCCGCACGCGCACGAAACCGACATAGAGCAGGAGCAGGCCGGCAATCAGCCAGCATACGGTCGGCGCCCATTGCAGCAGGCCGGTCCATTGCGGATCGCGCTGCAGGCCGGCGGCGACGGCGCCGATGCGCAGGAAGGTGGCGAAGGCCAGCGCCGAGAACAGGATGCCAACCCAGCGGCCTTCGGTGTCGCGCTTGGCGGCGTCGAAGGCCGCGCAGAAGGCGCTCATTAGGATGCAGCCCCAGGCGGCGCCGGCGGCGAGCTGCGCGGTCACGAGGAGGTTCAGCGCCGTCGCGGCTTCGGCGGCGGCAATCGCCAGCGCGCCGATCACCCCGAACACGCCCATCACCGCAAAACCGCCCCAGCGTTTGACCAAAAGCGTCGCAGGAAACATCGCGACATTGAACCCGACCCAGAAGAGCGGCATGAGCAGATCGATGCGCTCGCTGAACTGGCGGAACAAGGGCGCGGTGTTTACGGCGAAATGCATTTGATAGCCGAGCGCCAGCACCACGAGGCCCAGCGCGAAGATCAGCGGCGAGATATCGCCTCGCGCGGGCGGCTCCGGCGTCGGCGCGGCCTGCGCGGTCTGTGACGCCAAGCTGCGCTCGACATAGGAAAGACCCAGCGTCGCCAGCACGACCGCGACACTCGCGATCAGAAACGGCCAGCGTGGGTCGATCTCGCGCAGGGTGAGGGCGAGATAGGGCGCCGCCGCGCCGGCCACGCCGTAGCCGAGCATGGCAAGGCTCGACAGCAGCGGGATCGCGGGCTTGGCGGCATGTTTGCCGAGCAGCATGATTGGCGGCGCGCGCAGTGCCGACGATGTGGTGGTCCAGATCACCGTCAGCGTGAAAAACAGCGCGACCGACAACACCGTGTCGCCGGCCAGGAACGGCAAGGCGAGATACGCGAGACAGGACACGAGCGTGACGGCGGCGACCATCGGGCCGATGCGGCCGAGGGTGCGCGACACTTTGTCGGCGGCGACGCCGGTGGCGAAATCGGACACCGTGAAAATCGCCTGATCCAGCATCAGAATCAGGATCACCGCGCTCGCCGGAATTCCCACCTGCGCGGCGAGCTTGGGCAGATAGATCGCGTAGACCGTCCAGGCCAGCGTGAAGAACAGCTGGATCAGCGCCAGCGCAAGTCCGACGGAGATCGGAAATGCGGGCCGCGCGCTCATCGCTTTTCCCGCTTGGCAATATCGGCGCTGACATCGGCGATGTAGAGATCCCTGCGGCAGGCGACTCGCATCTCCACGCCGAAAATCGCGCGCATCGTGAGCAGCGCCACGGCAATTCCGGCGACCAGCGCCAGATAGGCGGGGATCGCATGCGGGGACAGGCTCGGAATGCCGTAGAGGATGAGTGCGTCGTTGCCGCCCGGCAGCAGCGCCGTGCCGAAACCCATCAGCATGCCGCCGACGATGTTGCGCAGCCACGACCAGCGCGGCCGCCAGTCGACGCGGAAGCTGCGGCGCTGCCAGGTCGAGGAGAACATGCCGAACAGCACCGCGCCGAGCACGATCCAGCGTCCGTGCTGGGGCCAGTCGCGGGTGCCGAGATAGCCTTCGATCACCTGCTGGAAGGTGGTGGTGTAGCCGGGTGAACCGAACAGGAGGAAGATGGTGCCGGCGCACAGCCCGATCAGCATGGCGGCGGTCGACAGGCGATACTGAGGTGCGAGGACGAGCTGGCGCAGCGTGCGGTCTTTCGGTCGGGTGCGCCAGAGCCGGACGAATTCGTACACCGCCCAGGCCAGCAGCAGCGCGCCGAGAATGCCGGAATAGGGCAGGATCGCGGGCACCATGCCCGGCGTCGGCGCGGGCCGCGCCAGCACCTGACCGCCGAGAAGATAGACGAAGGCGCCGACACCGAGCGCGAATCCGACGACCGCGAGCAGCATGCCGATTTCGCCATCGACCATCCGCGCCATGGTCGAATAGGCGCAGGCCCCGTTCACCGCCGCGCCGATCCCGAACAACAGGCCGCCTACGATCGCCATGCCGGTCAGTTGCCAGCCGCCGATATTGGCGGCGGTCTGCGGCATCAGGAAAAAGACCGGCAGCGTGATCGCGAACACCCACAGCACCGATTTGCCGATCGACAGCATCATGTAGCCGGTGCCGGAATGCGTGTATTCCGCGACGGCGCGCACCGTGCAGACGCTGGCGCGGTGGGCAGCAAATCCGAGAATTCCGGCGAGGAGAACGCAGAAGAGAAAGGTGAGAACGCCAATCATTGAAAAGTCCGGCACGAGCTAGTCCTGGGGGATCCGACCGGGGCCGGATCGTGGCGGAACTTAGCCGGGAACGCGCGAGCCGCGAAGTGGGAACGGGAACGCCGGCAAGTCTTTTGCGTTAGCCCATCATTGCAAGGAGGCCAGAGATGCGGAAATCCATTCTCGCCGCGGCGGGGGCGGCATTGCTTCTTCTTCCCGCGATTGCCCAGGCTCAGGATGCGGCGGCCGGCGCTGCAACCGGCGCCGCGGTCGGCGCCGGCGTGGGTGCCGTGGTGGGTGGTCCCGTCGGGGCTGCAATCGGTGCGGGCGTCGGCGGTACGGTCGGCGCAGGTGCTGGCGACACCAACCGCGAGCGCGTGATCATCGAAGAGCGCGAGCGGCCGGTGGTGCGGGAGCGCACCTGTGTGACGAACGCGTCCGGCACGACGGTTTGCGAAGAGGTACGCCGGTAAAGCGCGCGCGCCAGCGCCGCGGAGGGTCTCCCGGTCTTCGGGCCGGGAGGCCCTCTCTTTTTGTAGCGCCCTGATGCGGCGTGTGAAAGGCCGTGTCCAGAGTTCCCGATATGGGCGTTAAGCATATGAATTCTAATGATAAATAACCCCTCTTGGGACGCGGATTTTTCCCCCGGACGGGCAATTGGCTGCTATAATGATCACCTCAAGAATGAAAATTCAGGGGTTGTAACCCCTGAGCGCAGCTGGGCGGCCTGCGCCTCTGATGGAGAGTTACGCGTGTTGAAATCTCACAGATATGCGCTCGGCCAGACCGTGCGCTACATCGCCGGCCCGCTGAATCGGGGCGCGGCGTCGGGAACGTTCAAGATCGTGAAGCTCCTGCCGCCGGATGGCGACGAGCATCAATACCGCATCAAGAGCACGGACGAGGCGTTCGAGCGGGTGGCGAAGGAAAGCCAGCTCGATCGCTATCGCTGAGCAAAGCCGGCGGCGAAACGTCTCGCCGATCGCCGACCAGCTGTGCAGGAGTGAGTGTTCGGTTCAGCTGCGATCGACGCGGGCCCGCAATTCCGTCCAGCCGGTCTGCGCCTTGATCTTGAAGCTGTTCCAGTTGGCTTCGACAACGTCCCAGTTCACCATGGTCCGGTTCGTGCCGGCCGCCGGTCCAGTCGCCACTGACGACGTTTGCATCGAGTCATAATAGTAGGCGAAGCCCACGGTAAGAATCGCACCGAGAATCATCCCCAGTAGCAGGCGCATGTTCGGTCTCCCCGTTCAGAACTGACACATGGAACGCTTGCTGCAAAAAATGGTTCCATCGGGGCGAGGAGGAGTGAAATGCCGATTTTCATCACCCAGGGCCGCTACACGCGCGAAGCGATCAAGGGCATGGTGGTCAAGCCGGAAGACCGCGCCGAGGCGGTGTCGCGGCTCTTGTCCAAGGCCGGCGGTCGGCTGATTGGGTATTATCTGACCTTCGGCGAATACGATTTCATGGTCATCTGCGAGGCGCCGAGCGCGACCCAGATGGCGGCGGTGCTGCTCGCGGCCGGCGGAAGCGGAGGCGTGACGGACCTGCGTACCACTCTGGCGATGACTTCGATTGAGGCCAAGGGCGCCTTTGCGTCTGCCGGCGATCTGGCGCCGGCGTTCCGCGCGCCGGGAGGGACCTGATCTGCGCATTTATGTCTTGATCCTGCCGGTTTTGACGGCAGGATTGCAAACTGGAAGGGGGCCGCTGCAATGCCGGACATCGATGCCGTAACGGGCATGGTGACAATGCCGTGGTGGGTCGCGGCGGCGTTTGCTGCCTGCGTCGCGCTGCTCTGCATTTTCGCGGTCTTGCGCAACGGTATTGGTCGCACGCTGATCGGATTTGCCGGCTTCGCCGCGATCGCCTTGGTGCTCGGCGCCGGCTGGACCCTGCATGAGCGCCTGGTGGCGCGCGATCGTGTCGACGAGCGGCGCGCGCTGGATGCGCGCTTCGCCGAACTCACGCTGCGGGCGACGATGCCGGCGTCGCCGCTTGCATGCTTGGCAGCGCGCGCCGGCGATGCCGTCGATGCCGCATGCGAAAAGGCGTTGTTCGCAACGCCGGAGATTGTCGCAGCCGCCGTCGCCTATGCGGACGCGCGTCTGATTTTGCTGGCGGACGCCGCCGATTACGCGGCGCGCGGCAACGATTACGAGCAGACTTTGGCCATCCTGCGTCGCCCGGTCGAGGCCGACCGCTTCGGCGTCTTCGCGCACGTGTTGTCGATGCGCCAGAATTGCAACGCCGAAACCTGCGATGCCGCCGATCTGCTGCTGGACGACTCCGAGCGCATCGTGGCCAACCTGAAAGAGAACACGTTCCAGACCTACCTGACCCGCCACGCCGCCAATTGGGCACAGCCGTCCGGGCCTGCGCTGGCCAGTGCTCCCGCGGCGGCGCCTGCGCCCGCGGCCCCGACGGTGATTTCGACGGCGAATTTTCCCGGCGCCGACGCGATCCCGCCGGTCAGCATCATGAACAACGAGCCGGGCATGCCCGGACAGAATGGCGTCGATGCCCCGGCGAAGCCGGAAGCGGCCAAGCCGGCGCAACCGGCGCGGCGCCCGGCGGCGAAATCCTCCGCCCCCGCCGGATCGCCCGGTTTCCCGGTTCCGATCGCGCCGCCGCCGCGGCCGGCGGCCGCGAATTCGGGAGCCGCGCCCTCGTCGCAATAGAGCGCGCGAAAAGCGCAAGAAACCGGAAATCGACGAGGAAAGTCGGTTGGGGCTGCTGGCAAGCGCCCGCGCGGCCGCTACACTCGCCCGCCCATGCTGTCTTCGGTCCTCATCGCCAATCGCGGAGAAATTGCCTGCCGTATCGCGCGCACCGCGCGGCGGCTGAACATGCGCACCATCGCGGTCTATTCCGACGCCGACGCCAAGGCGCTGCATGTTCGCGCCTGCGACGAGGCCCTTCCGATCGGACCGGCGCCCGCGCGCGAAAGCTATCTCGTCATCGATAGGCTGATCGAGGCGGCGAAGCAGGCGCGTGCCGAGTGCATCCATCCGGGCTACGGTTTCCTGTCCGAGAATGCGGAATTCGCGGAAGCCTGCGCGCGCGCCGGCATCGTCTTTGTCGGGCCGCCGCCGGATGCGATCCGCGCCATGGGCCTGAAGGATCGTGCCAAGACGCTGATGGAGAAGGCGGGCGTGCCGGTGGTGCCGGGCTATCACGGCGAGCAGCAGGATCCGAAATTGCTCAAGCGCAAGGCCTATGAGATCGGCTATCCGGTGCTGATCAAGGCGGTGGCTGGCGGCGGCGGCAAGGGCATGCGTCGCGTCGACAAGCACGCCGATTTCGATGACGCGCTGGAAGGCGCGATGCGCGAAGCGGCCGGCGCCTTCGGCGACAGCCGCGTGCTGATCGAAAAGTACGTCGCGGCGCCACGCCACATCGAGGTGCAGGTCTTCGCCGATAATCACGGCAACACCATTCACCTCAACGAACGCGACTGCTCGTTGCAGCGGCGGCATCAGAAGGTGATCGAGGAAGCGCCGGCGCCCGGCATGAGCACGGAGCTGCGTGCGGCAATGGGGGCTGCGGCGGTCGCGGCGGCAAAGGCGGTCGGCTATTCCGGCGCGGGAACGGTGGAGTTCATCGCCGACGGCGAGACGGGACTGCGGCCGGACGGTTTCTGGTTCATGGAAATGAACACCCGGCTGCAGGTCGAGCATCCGGTGACCGAATGCGTGACCGGTCTCGACCTTGTCGAATGGCAGTTTCGCGTCGCGGGCGGCGACATGCTTCCGGCGACGCAGAAGGATATCGCGCTGCGGGGGCACGCTGTGGAAGCGCGCATCTATGCCGAGGATCCCGAGCGCGGCTTCCTGCCCTCGACCGGCAGGATCGTCGCGCTGGAGTTTCCCGAAGACGGCACCGTGCGCACCGATACCGGCGTGGAAGCGGGCGGCGAGGTGACGCCCTATTACGATCCGATGATCGCAAAGATGATCGCGCATGCCCCGACGCGCGAAGCAGCTTTGGACAAGCTGGCGGCGGCGCTCGACCGCAGCGTCGTCGTCGGGCCGCGCACCAATATCGGATTTCTCGCCGCGCTCTGCCGCGCGCGCGCGTTCAGGGACGGCCATTTCGACACCGGATTCATCGATCGCAATCTCGCGGCCCTGATCGGAACGCCGGACGAGTTCGATGCCGCCGCGGTCGCGGCCGGTGCGATGCGGCTTGTGCAACGCGACCGGCAGCGGATCGCGGCGCGGCGCGATCCCGATGTTGCGCCCTCGCCGTGGGACATCCAGGACGCCTTTCAGCTGTCCGGCGCACGCGTGACCGCGATCCCGTTGCTGGTCGACGGCAAGCCGGCCGAGGCGCGCGTGACGTTCGGTGCGGATGGCGCCGTCGTGACGGTCGAGGGCGTCGCGGCCGATGTGCAGGCGAGCACCATCGAGGCGGATGACGTCGTCTATGTGATGCGGCGCGGGCGGCAGACCCTCGTGCGCCTGCGCGACGCGGAAGCCGCCGACAGCGGCGGCGCCGAGGAAAGCGGAATCGTCAGGGCACCCATGCATGGCAAGGTGCTGGCGCTTCTGGTCGAGTCCGGGGCAAAAGTCGCGCGTGGCCAGCCGGTGGCGATTGTCGAGGCGATGAAGATGGAACACACATTGACCGCGCCGGCCGACGGCGTGATTGTCGATATCCGCGTGATCGCCGGCGTCCAGGTCGCCGAAGGCGCGACCATAGCGGTGATCGAGACCGGCAAGAGTGACGAGTAAGAGCGACGAGTAAGAGCGACGAGTAAGACCATGCCGCTGCATCTGATCAAACTCTGCGTCGGCTGCGACTCGGTCGAGGACCTCGAAGGTTGGATCAGGCAGAAGCTCAAGGAGCGCAAGAAGCGCGGCCAGAAACCCGAGCACATTCACACGACGCGCATGGTGCCGAAACGCGCCGCTGAGATATTGGACGGCGGCTCGCTCTATTGGGTGATCAAGGGCGAGGTGACGTGCCGCGAGCGCATCGTCGACATCCGCCCCTTCGTCGACAAGGATGGCATCGGCCGCTGCCGCGTGGTTATGGACGGCAAGGTGACGCTGGTGCGGCCGCGGCCTTGGCGCGCGTTTCAGGGCTGGCGTTACCTGTCCGAGAAGGACGCGCCGCCCGATCTCGACCGTGCCGCGCCCGGCATGGGCGCGCTCCCGGAACCGTTGCGGAAAGAGTTGCGGGAATTAGGGCTGCTCTGACCCGGGAAGGCCGGAAAGAGCGCGAGGAGGAGCGGAGAAATGATCATTTCCGGCCAGGAAGACGTCACCTCGGCGGTGCTCGAGGCCTTCGGAAAAACGCCCGATCCGCGCCTGCGCGAAATCCTCACCACCCTTGTCCGCCATCTGCACGGCTTTGCGCGCGAGGTGCGGCTCACCGAAGAGGAGTTTCATCAGGCCTGCAATTTCATCGTGCGCATGGGCCAGAAATCCAACGCCTCGCACAATGAAGTCGTGCTCATGGCCGGCTCGCTCGGCCTCTCGTCTTTGATTTGTCTGCTCAACAACGGCAACAAGGGCCAGACCGAAACCTCCGCCTCTATGCTCGGCCCGTTCTGGCGGTTGAATTCGCCCCGCACCAAGAACGGCGGGTCGATCGTGCGCTCGCCGACGCCGGGCCCGGAATTGTTCGTCCGCGCGCGGGTACAGGACGGGCAGGGGCGGCCGATTGCCGGGGCCGAGGTCGATGTCTGGCATTCCTCGCCGGAGGGCTTTTACGAGAACCAGGACGAGTCACAGGCGGACATGAATTTGCGCGGCAAGTTCACGACCGAGGCCGACGGCTCGTTCGGCTTCCGCAGCGTCAAACCGGCCGGCTATCCCATTCCCGTCGATGGGCCGGTCGGCGATCTCATCCGCGCCGTGCGCCGGCCGCACAATTACCGTCCGGCGCATCTGCATTTCCTGATCTTCAAGCCCGGATTCAAGACGCTGATCTCGCAGATCTATGTCAATGACGACGAGCGGCTGGAAACCGACGTGCAATTCGGCGTCACCAAGGCGCTGATCGGCAATTATGTCAGGCACGACGAACCCGGCCCGTCGCCGGAGGTCAAGGCGCCCTGGTATTCGCTGGACTACACTTTTGTCATGGAGCCGGGTGAGGCAAAGCTGCCGCGTCCGCCCATCGAGTGAATCCTAGACGGGGATATTGTCGATGAGCCGCGTCGTGCCGAGCCGCGCGGCCACGAGCAGCCGCAGCGGCCCTTGCTTGGCCGACGCCACCGGCTCCAGCGTGTCGGTATTGCGGGCTTCCAGATAGTCGAGAACGAAGCCTTCCGACGTCAGAAATTGCCCGCCATCTGCCATGACGCGGCTCACCGGCTCGCCCTGCCTGATCTTCTCGGCGCAATCCTGCAGCACCCGGTGCAGCAGCGGCGCCTTCTGCCGTTCCTGCGAGGAGAGGTACACATTGCGGGACGACAGCGCGAGCCCGTCCGCTTCGCGCACGGTCGGGACGCCGACAATCTGCACCGGCAGATCGAGATCGGCGGCCATGCGCGTGACGACCTTGAGCTGCTGGTAATCCTTCTCTCCGAAGAAGGCGAAATCGGGCAGCACCTGGATGAAAAGCTTGCTCACCACGGTCGCGACGCCGCCGAAGAAATGCGGACGGAAGGCGTCCTCCAGTCCGGCATAGGCCGGCCCGCCGGGCGCCACCCGGGTCGAGAAGCCCTCCGGATACATGACCGCGACATCCGGCGCCCAGACCGCGTCGACCTCCAGCCGCTTCAGCCGCGCGACATCCGTGTCCATGGTGCGGGGATAGGTGGCGAAGTCCTCGGTCGGGGCGAACTGCTCCGGATTGACGAATATCGAGACGATGACGCGCCCGCCCTTCTTCTTGGCGGCTTCCACCAGAGACATATGGCCGTCATGCAGCGCCCCCATGGTCGGCACCAATGCGATCTTGGCGCCGCCCTTGCGGTAAGTCGCGACCGTCTTGCGGAGCGCAGCAATGGTCTGAATGACACGCGGCGTGCGAGCCATGGTAGTCCCGTCCTTCGTCCAACCCCTGCAGGGCGGCGGACACTATCAAAGCCGTTGCAGCGCCGCCACGACAGTTAAGCATGAAGCCGCCTTGTTGTTGTCTTCTCTTGACCGATCCCCGGCCAAGCGCGGATGATGATCAGGAGAGGTGCGTCATGTTGGTTCAGTCCAACAAGGGACCGAACAAGTCCGCCTATGTCGTCGTGATCGGCAACGAGAAGGGCGGATCGGGCAAGTCCACGACCGCCGTTCACATCGCCATCGCTCTCCTGAAGGCCGGCCAGCGGGTCGCCACCATTGACCTCGATTCGCGCCAGAAGAGCTTCACCCATTACATCGAGAACCGCAGGTCCTGGGCGAGGCGCAACGGCCTCGACCTGGAACTGCCGACCCATTTCTATGTCGACCGCGTCGAGGGGGTGCGCGCCGACGAGAACGAGGCGGCTGAATTCACCTCCTTCTCCCGCACCATCGCCCTGATCGAGCACAGCCACGATTTCGTGGTGATCGATACCCCGGGCACCGATGCCTATCTCATGCGTCTGGCGCATGCGATGGCGGACACGCTGATCACTCCACTGAACGACAGTTTCGTAGACTTCGATGTTCTGGGGACTGTCGATCCCCAGACCTATGGCCTGACTGGGATCAGTCACTATGCCGAGATGGTGCGGGACGCCCGCCGCCAGCGCCGCAAGGTCGATCAGGAGGACACCGACTGGGTCGTGGTCCGCAACCGGCTGTCCACGCTGGGTTCCCGCAACAAGCGCTTGCTTGCCGAAGGCCTCAACGAACTGGGACTGCAGCTCGGGTTTCGCTGTGCCGAGGGCTTTGCCGAGCGGGTGATCTACCGCGAATTCTTCCCGCGCGGCCTCACCGCGCTCGACAATATCGACGAGTCGACATTGGGCACCCGTCCGAACATGTCGCATGTGACTGCCCGCGAGGAGGTGCAGGGTCTGCTCGCCTCGCTGCGGCTGCCCATCGATGAAAAAGGCCGCCGCCGCGCCGCCGCCCGCTCCGAATGGTTCGCGTCCCTGGACAAACCCTTGGAAATCCACGACTTGCTGGAATAGCCGGGCATCCCTCCGCGCTGTCGCGCCCCATTGCGTCCCGTCAGCCCCGTTGCGACTTATAGCGGGCAGAACTCGAACCCGCTGGGGGTGCCAATGACCAGGTCCCGCCCTGATGATGCACCGACGCCCGTGCAGGCGCGCGATCCTGCCGTGCCCGCGTCGTCCCGGTCGGAAATCGACGCCTTCCTGGCAGAGGTCAAATCGCGGGCCCCGAGCGTTGCGGCCGGCCAGCGCGGCCGGCTGATCTTTGCCCTCGACGCCACGATGAGCCGGCAGCCGACCTGGGACAGCGCCTGTCAGCTGCAGGCCGACATGTTCAAGGAAGCGGGCAGCATTGGCGGGCTGGACGTCCAGCTCGTCTATTACCGTGGGCTGGCCGAATGCCGCGCCTCGCAATGGGTGTCGCAGCCGGAGCGGCTCGCCGCGTTGATGGAGAAAATCGATTGCCGCGGCGGTCACACCCAGATCGGTCGCGTCCTCAAGCACGCCCGCAAGGAGAGCGAAGGCCGCCGGGTCCAGGCCGTGGTCTTCGTGGGCGACGCCATGGAGGAGCCGGTCGACGATCTCTGCGCGGCGGCGGGGGAGCTGGGATTGCTGGGCGTGCCGGTTTTCATGTTCCAAGAGGGCTCCGAACTGGTGGCCGAACAGGCGTTTCGCGAGATCGCGCGGCTCAGCCGCGGCGCCTATTGCCGTTTCGCGCCGGGCGCCGCGCATGAACTCGCCGAGTTGCTGCGGGCGGCGGCAGCCTACGCGGCCGGCGGGATGAAGGCGCTGGCCGACCTGTCGGCGCGCAGGAATGCGGGCGCACAGTTGCTGCTGCGACAGATGAGCTGAGTCATGGCCGGCGGCCTCCTTCTCGGTCTGGTTATTCTGGTTCTGGGCCTGTGGGCGTTGCACGCTTTCAGCAAGGCCGACCCTAAACGCCTGGTGCCGATCGTCCGCACCAGCGGGGGGATTGCTGCGCTGGGAGGCGCGGCGTTTCTTGCCGTGCGCGGCCAGTTTGGGCTGGCGCTGCCGCTCGGATTTGCCGGGCTGAGTCTGCTCGGCTGGCTGCCGGGGATGGCCAGCTACCGGCAGCGGACGCAGAAAAGCACCGGGCAGGTCTCGCGCGTCCGCGCGGCCTTCGTCGAGATGGAACTCGACCACGATACCGGCGCCATGCGGGGGCGTATCTTGGCGGGCAAGCACGAGGGCGTGCCGCTGGACGCGCTGGATGTCGCGACGCTGATGGCGTCGCTGCCGGAAATCGATGACGAAAGCCGGGCGCTATTGATGGCTTATCTTGATCGCCGGGAGCCCGGATGGCGTGAACACGCAGACCGAGGTGCGGACACGGGGCCGGTGCCGCCGCGAAGCGGAAAAATGACGGAGGAGGAGGCCTATCAGATCCTTGGCCTGCAGCCGGGAGCGACCGCGCAGGAGATTGGCCGCGCTCACCGGGCGCTGATGAAGAAACTCCATCCCGACCAGGGGGGGTCGACGTATCTCGCGGCCCGCGTCAATGAGGCTAAGGACATCCTTCTTCGGCGTCATCGCACCTGAGCTCCACACCGATTCGGAATCATGGGTCATCGGCGTCAATTCCTGATAGCCATACACGCGAAATCGTTTTGTTTTAGATAACGGCACGCGGCTTCCGCCTCGTGCTGCTTGAACCCGGCAAACCGCGCCCGGTAGAGGGTCTTGTCGCCCTTGCTCACCGCCTCGGTGAACGAATCGGCGTCGGCGAGCAGCTTGGCCGCCTTGTTCTTCGCAGTGGCGAGCTTCTGGCGGGCTTCGTCTTCGTCGGGGAAGGCGCCGACCTGGATGATCCAGCCGCTGCGGGGTTTGCTGTCCCGCGCTGCAGCAGGCTTGGCGGCGGTGGCGGTGACCTCGGCCGGAGCGGTGGCGGTGGCGGCCGATTTGGCGGCCGGCTCCTTGTTCGCAGCAAAATCCTTGGTAGTCAGCACGCCGAGCACACCCGGCCGCGCGCCGGGAGGTGGCGGCAGCGGCTTGTCGTCTGCGGCATAGGCCCGCTCGGGAGCATCGGTGGTTGTCTGATTCGACGCCTGCGCGGTGATCGGTTCGGGCGAGAGCAGGGCGAGCGGGGCCACGGCCGCGACCTGCGTTGCGCCCGGCCGCACCGTCAGGGTTTTCACCAGCCGCGGCTTGATCGGTTCGGTCGAACCGGCCTGCGGCACCAGCGGGATAGGCTTTGCCGGGTCGGCCGTTGCAGGCTCGCTGTCCGCGCGTGCCGTCACTGTGACCGCGCGGGTCTCCGCCTTGACGGGAACCGCCGTTGCAGCGGCAACGCGGGTGGGCTTCTCGGGCTCGGACGCTTGCGCGGGCATCGCCGCCTCGGCGACCTTCGGCGCCGTGCGTTTCACCGACGCTTCCACGATGCGCGCTTCGATCAGCTCGCGCATGCGTGCGTCGCGCTGGCCGGCGGATTTCCCGCCGAGCACGGTGGCAACGATATGACGGTTGCCGCGCCGCACCGAGGTCACGAGATTGAAGCCGGAGGCGCGGATGTAACCCGTCTTGATGCCGTCGACGCCTTCGACCCGGCCCAGCAGCCGGTTGTGATTGGCCATGCGGCGGCCGCCGAAGGTGAACACCTGGGTCGAGAAATATTTGTAATAGGTCGGGAACCGCTCCTGAATGGCGAGACCGAGCAAGGCCTGGTCGCGTGCGGTGGTGACCTGCTCGTCGTCGGGAAGGCCCGAGGCGTTTTTGTAGACCGTCTTCGACATGCGCAGGGCGCGCGCCTTGCGGGTCATCTGTTTCGCGAATTCGTCTTCCGACCCGGCCAGCGCTTCGGCGATGACGACGGCAATGTCGTTGGCCGACTTCGTCACCAGCGCCTTGATGGCGTCTTCGACCGAGATCGTCTGGCCCGGACGCAGGCCGAGCTTCGAGGGCGCCTGCGCCTGCGCATGCGCCGAGACTTCCAGGCGCGTGTCGAGCTTTACCTTGCCCGCTTCCAGCCGCTCGAACAGCAGATAGAGCGTCATGATTTTCGTCAGCGAGGCGGGATGGCGCAGGCTGTCGGCGTTGGCGGCGTGCAGGATGTCGCCGGTATTGGCGTCGACGACGATCGCCGCATATTGCGGATTGGAGACGATGCTCGATGTCGCAGGAGCGGAACCGCCGCGCTTCTTGCGCCAGCGCGCGTCGGCGGGATCGGATGTAGCGGTCAGGACGAGAAGACCTGCAAGCAAAGCGGCGAGGGCACCGCGAAGCCTGGGCGAGGCGTCGACCGTTACGCAATACATGGTCTCACCTGTCTTACACGCACTTCTTACTGGAGCTGGCGCGTCGGCGAGCGCCTGGACGTGACCCTGTTGGTGCCGGCAGCTTGTCCCCGCCCGGGTATAGCCGCATCGGCACGGAAAATGACGGTAGGAGATTAGGATTTCTAAAAAGTTAATAAAATCCGATGGTTAACGTTTGTGTGCAATGCAATAATTTCTCTTGATTTATTGTGCGACGCAACATAAATTATGCCTGTCAAACGGTCAGACTGGCCGTGACGTAGGCAAATCAGCAACGCGGCCCCTCCGGCCGCCGGGACAAGGGCAGTGTCATGATCAAGAACTTCGAAGATATCCAGCAAATCGGAAAAGAGAATTTCGACGTCGCGCTGAAGTCGTTCAGCGCCGCCTCCAAGGGCGCGCAGGCGATCGCCGTCGAGGTGGCCGACTACTCCAAGAAGGCCCTCGAAGACAGCACCCAGGCGCTGGAAAAGCTTCTGGGCGCCAAGTCGATCGAAAAGGCGATCGAACTGCAGCAGGCCTATGTGAAGGAAGCCTATGAGGGCTTCGTCTCCAAGGCGACGAAGGTGAGCGAGCTGTATGCCGACCTCGCCAAGGAAACCTACAAGCCCTATGAAGGCTTCTTCGCCAAGGTCACCGCGAAGTAACTCCTCCGCGGATCCTAATGAAAAAGCCCGGCCGTTCCGCCGGGCTTTTGTTTTGCCGACCGCCCGAGGCTACTGCGACAGCCGCAAGCTGGCGAGGCTGTTGGCAATCGTGGTGAATACAGTGTTGAGTTGCGCGGCATCCTGCACGTCATAATACATCGACGACTCGGTGGCGCATTGCTTGAGCAGCGAAGAGTTCCCGTTGATCACCCGGATGGTATAGACCTTGATGTTCGCCGCCTTGGCGTTGTCGCAGACCAACTTGGTGCGTGCGTCGATGCTCTTGGCGCTGGTCGTAAAGCGGTTCTCGGTGTTGTCTCCGTCGGTCAGCAGGATAATGACCTTGTCGAGTTCGGTGTTGGGCGCCGCCGCGTTGAAAGGCGACCAGGGCGAGAGCGTCTGGAAAGCCAGCGCCATGCCGATGGTCACGTTGGTGTTTCCCTTCGGCGACATGGAATCGATCTTGCTGGTCATATTGGCCCAGTTGGTGGTCAAAGGCAGCATTTCCACCGGACAGTTCGACTCCTGGTGTGCCGGGAACAGCGTCGCCTTGATGTTGGTGTCGGGGCTTGCGTTCTTTACGTCATAGTCCTGATCGCGGTCCCAGATGCAGCCGTTCCAGTTGCTGTGGTTGGCCACCGTCCATTTATAGCCGGCATTCTCGCAGTTTGATTTGGTCTTGTACCAGGACGAACTGCAGCTTCCGTTCAGTGAGTTCCAGCTGTCGTTGGATCCGTCCCATTTGATCCAGGTTGCCGACACGTTGGCCTTGCCGACATTGACGTCGGTGTTGAAAGGCACGATGGAGATCTTGATGTCGCCGTCTTTCTTCGCGGCTTTCTGCAAGGTCGAAATCAGGTTCTTGGCGGCAATCTTCAGCTGGGTCATCTTGCCGCTCGAGGACATCGAACCGGTATTGTCGAGCGCCAGCGCCAGTTCGAGCTTTTTGTAGCCCCAGATCACCTGCGTCTCCGATCCAATCGCCATTTTGTCCTGCCAAAGGCCGCTGATCGTCGTGGGAACGTTCGCCGTGCCGGAAATGTCGAGCTTGTACTTGCCATTATTGAGATCGGTGAAGACAGGAACGATCTTGACGTCCGTCGCGTCGGGCCGGTTAAAATTGGCGAGGAAGTATTTCAGTGCCTTCTCGTCGAGTTTCTCCTTCGTGAGCGACTGGGCTTCCTTCGACAGCGTGAGTCCGGTCGCATCGAGCGCGCCCTGCATCGCGGACTTTGCCGAATACGCGCGGCTATAGTCGACGGCCGCGCCCATCAGGCCGACGACCGGGATTGCCGACAGGCCGAAAATAATCGCGATGTTGCCGCCTTGCGCCCGCCTGAAATCGCACAGCTTGCCGCGAAGATAAGCGATGAAGGGTGTGCACGTCATGGCTGTCACCTGGGATTGGAATTCTCCAACAGGTCGTAAACAGCGCGTGTGAAATTGCAGTAAAGCTGCTCGCAAAAAGATGCTTAGCGGACGTTAAGCATGCGACTTTGCGCCGGCAGCGTGAACGAAGGCGAAGCGCAACCTTCAAAATCTCGGGTTTGTATTTGCCGTTCGTTTACCCTGCCGGTTCCGCTGATCGGATCCGTTACTTGGCGATCCGCAGATTGGCCAGGTTTTGCGCGATCGACTTGAACACGACGTTGAGCTGGTCGGCTTCGTCGACGTCGTAATACATCTCGGGCTTGGTGGCGCAGTTCTTCAGCAGCGTGGCGTTTCCATCGATCACGCGCACCGTATAGACCTTGATGTTGTCGGCCTTGGCATTGTCGCAGACCTTCTGCGTGCGTGCGTCGATCGAGGAGGTCGAGTTCGTCCAGCGGTTCTGCGTGTTCTGGCCGTCGGTCAGCAGGATGATGACCTTGTCGAGGTCGGGTTCCGGCGCCGGGGCGTTCATCGGCGCGACCGGCGACAGCGTCTGCCAGGCCCAGGCCATGCCGATAGTGACATTGGTGTTGCCGGCGGGCGTCATCGCGTCGATCTTGCCGTGCAGGGCCGACCAGTCCTGGCTCAGCGGCATCATCGGGGTCGGGCAATTCGACGCCTGGTGCGCACGGAACTTCGTCGCCGCCGTGCCTGCGGGCGCCGTGGTCTGCACGTCGTAATTCTGGTCGCGGTCCCAGACACAGCCGTTCCAATAGCTGTGGCTTTTCGGCGTCCAGATGCCGCCATTGGCGAGACAGCTGCTTTGCGATGATCCCGATTTGCTGCAGGTTCCGTTTCTTGCCTCCCATTCGGACCAGTCGATCCAGTTACTGTTCACGTGCTGCGTGCCGACATTCACATCGGTGGCGAAGGGGATGATCGAGACCTTGATGTCGCCCGGAACTTTCTCGGCGGCCTGCAGCGTGTTCAGCAGATTGTGCGCCGCGGTCTTGAGCGCTGCCATCTTGCCGTTCGACGACATCGAGCCGGTATTGTCGAGCGCCAGCGCCAGATTCAGCCGCTTGATTCCCCACAGGACTTCGCTTGTCGCGCTGACCGCGATCTGCGACTGGCCGAGAATGCCGGCAAAGACCATCGGAACATTCGTCTGCGCCGTCAGCTTGAGCGAGAAACTGCCCTGCTGCGGCGACGCGAATTCATGCGACAGCGAAACATTCTGCGCTTCCCTCCGGGTGAAGAGGGAGGTGAAATAGGCGTTGGCCTTGGCGCCAAGGTCGGCCGGCGTGAGCGTCGCCGCCTCCTGCGACAGCATCAGCCCGGTGGCGTCGAGCGCGCCCTGCAGCGCCGACCTCGTCGAACTGGCGCGGCTGTAGTCGATGGCGGCGCCCATCGCCGCCAGGACCGGCAGGACGGCCAGCGCCAGCAGGGGGGCGGCTCCGCCGTCCCGGTTCCTGAAAAAACGGGTGAACAGCATCTTGACGGCTCCGGTACGGTTGCGGGCGGCGGA
>Ga0209172_10002532_pt1 | contig 31710 bp, 25 predicted proteins | sample LarsenN4metaG_FD_184113 | JGI IMG/M metagenome (GOLD analysis project Ga0209172, IMG submission 184113) | Hot spring sediment bacterial and archeal communities from British Columbia, Canada, to study Microbial Dark Matter (Phase II) - Larsen... ... | reverse complement strand
CTCGGCATAACTGGATGTGATATACAGAATCATATCCTGCGGGTAGGTGTCATACGCGAAATCGAACGTGTAGTTGGCGAGCAATGTGGCGGTACCTTCTGCTCCCGGCGTAACTTCGCTTTCGATCCCTCCGTCGCTGGTACTCACCGCGAACGACTCGGCATATTTCTCACGCGAAAAGTAGTTGATCCACGCGGGGGCGGCGAATTTTGGATTTCGGTACCATACATCCTCCCCGCCGCGCCACAAGCGGATGGCTTCGCTGTAAGGAATCTTGATCATGGCGTAGACCGCAAGTACAACGAGCAGGAATACAACCAACGTACCGATGACAGCCGATGGGTAGTAAAGAAGTTGTCGTGTGAAATTTTTCAAGGCGTTCATTTCATTCACCGATCTTCACGCGTGGGTCTACGATCGAGTAGATAAAATCGAGAAGGAAGACGGTCATGGCAAGCAGATAGGCATAGATGATGGTCGAGCCGACGATGATGGGGGTATCATACAAACCGATCGCCTGAAAAAGTGTACGACCCAGCCCGGGCCACAGGAACACGGTCTCCGTGATCGTCGCGCCGGTCCATAGGGTGATGATGAGCAGTGCAAAATTCGTGATGATATTTGGCAGCGTGGGCCGCAGGATGTATTTTCGCTCGATATCGCGGGCGGGCAATCCCTTCGCCTTCGCCATGTCCACATAATCTTCGCTGGAATAGATGAGGAAGAAAGTTCGGTAATTGTAGATGCTGAGGAAAAAGGAACTCAACACCAGCGATAACGTGGGAAGGATCAAGTGTTTTAGCAGGCTCAAGGAATATTCGAACGCATTCGCCGGAGGCGGCGAATCCACCATCCCGCCGAACGGAAGCACCTTCAACAAAGCCGCGAAGATCAGTATCAGGAAGATGCCGTAAAACCACGGCGGTACGGCGGAGGTGGGCGAAAGCGCCACCACAAACTTATCCCAAAAATTCCCGTAACGGCGCGACAGGTTGAGGGCAAGCAGGATGCTCGAGAAAAAAAGAAATAACTGCGAAATACCCATCAACAACAACGTGGCAGGCAGGCGCTCGAGGAGAATCAAGCGGACCTGTTTTGAGCCCGCATCACTGGTCATGTTGAAGGCGCGCCCAAGTTGCAGGGTTAACGCGTTGGAGAGGTAACGGAAATTGCGCACCGCAATGGGCACGTTCAAACCCATACGATCCTCTTCTGCCGCGATCGTATCCTGAATTAGTTTCTGCCGCACTTCAGGTTGCATCAATTGCGCGGAGGGACTGTTGATGATGCCCTGCGTCACACGGTCACGGATCTCGCCTCGCATGATCGTGTCTACGAACCCGCCCATATTTGCAATTACGATCGTTAAATAAATGCCGATGACAACAGTGGCAAACAGGGATAATAACCGGACCAGTACATAGCGCGATACGCGCACAAACGCGCTATCCCGCACCGGTCGTTTTATGACGACATTTTCCGTGGTTGGATGGGTGACTACCGCCATGGCTACCTCACAAAAGGGAAGGGTTGCACAGGAGCGAACTTATGAGCCCGCTCCTGTGCATTGATTTAATCGCGGTGATCCTGAACTATGGAACCGCTACAAAGTCGAACGAGGTGAAGGATGGAATGGCAACCGAGTTGGGCACCACTGCCACTTCGAGTCTTGCTGAACCGGTCGGAAGTTTCGCGGTTTCCTCCGCGCTCAACGTAACCTGATACTGTCCGTCGGCAACGGCTGTTGCATCGCCCACAGAGACCACCGCCCCGGTCGCATCGTACAGGATGTACTTCACACGCACGATGTCAGCCTGCGGATAGGGCGCGTCCTTGAACGTGACGGTTGCATCGAATACCGCTTCTTCGCCCGATTTCACCTGCCCTGGCCCATCCAGGAACGTTGTCGCGAGTTTCGGCTCGCTGAACGCCGCCCAACGGTCGGCAAGATCCGGGAAATCTGCAAAGTGTTTCAGGACGGCGGTCTTCTCAGTCGTAAAGACCTGATCGAGATAGTACGGACCAGTCCCCACCCAGAAGTGACCGTGATCTTCATACCACTTCTTGAGGTTGGCATAACGCAGGTCAGCCTCTTCCTTGGTCACGAATTGACCAAGTGTGGGTTCGAACGGAATGTAGGATTCACTAGCCGCTTGATCGAGATATTTATTGAGGATCTCAAGGCTCGGTCCGCCAACCCAGCTGGTGTTTTCAACCTGCAGGTTATCAGCCTTGTCTGAGGTGTAAGCCAGCTCGCCAGCAGCTTCAGCCAAATTCGATACTGCCAGAACTTGCCAGCTGTTCTCGCCGGTCAACCCAAACGCCGACTGGGGCCAGAGCGGCGCAACGTTCAATTCAGCGTCGCCCACGTAGGCGTCGGAATATGATTCGATCGTCAATGGGTCGGTCGAGGTGATACGATAGCCTTTGAAAGCTACAAGTCCGGCATCGATCGAAAGCGCAAGTGATTCATCGTAAATGGCGCTTTCCGGTTTCCCGGGGTCAAAGCCCTGGATCATGTTCATCACAAAATCGCCGACCGATATGGGACTGCCATCGTGCCACTTGACCGTTTCAAACAGATCGTCCGGATAGACCACAACACTCTTCACATTCGCTGTCAGACCATCGGGGAATTTTTCACCCACGGTGATGAAGCGCTGTTCTGTGGCATCCCAATCAACCCACGCGTCTTCAGGAACGTCCACCTGAGGCACGGCGGTAACCGTCAACCAATCCAAATTCTGATTGATAGGCAGGCCTTCTTTATAGACCAGTTCCGCGCTGGCGATACGCTGCGGGTACGCGAGACCCGTGTACGGGTCAGCCATTAATCCACCGCCGCCGCCGATGTTCGATGTGCCCATGGTGGTGGCGCGCATCACGGATGCATCCCATACCCAGTTACTGCCGCCTACTGTATTCCATGGCTGGGTGTAGAGATCGTTCGTACCGACCTTCATCACGCCGCCTTCTTGATCTCTGAAGCGGAGGTTGTAGGGACCCACGTTCGTCGATTCAGGACCGGTGGCAAGGTCAAAGGTCACCTGCACATTCGGGTTAAAAGGCGCATACACCCGTTGGTCAATGACCCACACAAAGAGCGAATCTTCGAGGGAAAGTTCGAGTCCCCGAGCCATCATCGCGTCACGTTCCTCACGGGAGGAGTAATTCCCTTGTGCAAGATCGTCGCCAAGTTGTTGGAATTCAGGGTCGGATACGTTTGATATGAACGGTTCGCTTGCCTGAATACTGGTATTCAAATAGCTCTGTTGAAGGTTGCCGCTCTCATCGCGTAAGGAACCCAAACCGGCGGGGTTATACCCGGCGGTATACATGTGCCACAGACCGTCGGAGGCCGTTGTGCCCAGCCAGATGGGGAAGGCTTCTGAGGAAGTCTTGTATTGGCGGTCAATCGTGAAGCCCAGTGTTTCCAACTGGTTCGAAACGTAATCACCGATCGGCCGGCGTGTGCCATCACCATCAGAGCGGATGAGGAAGATCAGGCTGACCGGCTCGCCGTTAAATTGCCATTTACCATCTGCACCAAGTTCTGCACCCATGGCAGGCATTTCGGCATCGATCACTTCCTTTGCCCGTTCCGGGTTATAGGCATACTTGGTTTCAAGGGCGCGCGCGGTCTCGATCAAATTCGTATATTCCACCAATTGTGTGGTGATGGGTAAAAGTTTCGGCATCGAACCGCCCGCGTAGATCTCCTGGTTCACATAGTTGCGGTCGATCAACCAGTTCAACGCCTCGCGGATCTTGCGGTTCGAGAACGGATTTAGAACCGTCGTGTCAGTGAACACAGCCGGGTTCAAACTAACGCCGTAATAACCACCGAGGGATTGTGTGCTCGACAGATTCGCTTGTTGAATTGCAGGATAGACATCCGATGCAAGGTTGAAGGAATAGAAATCGATCGCACCGGCTTGAAGTTGCGAGATGGCTGAATCGCCGTCCACAACTGAAACATCGATCTCATCCAACCAGCCACCGCGACGTGTGGTGGCTGGAGCCGCCGGTTCCGCCGTAGGTTCAGCGGTCGCAACCGGTTCATCGGTCGCCGCGGCGGGCGGCTCTGTTGGAGCCTGTGTAGCCTGTTGCGGCGCACACGCCGCAAGCACAACGCTCAGGGCAATCAGCAGGCTCAATACATGATACAAACTCTTGTTTTTCATGCTCTTCTCTCCTAAAAAAAGAAAATGGTGTGAATAGATGGGCAGTCATTGAATCTTCGGTTTCCGAGCCACCTCCTTTTGGATATAGCCAGCGAGGCGGAAACCGGCTGCGTAGACCAGTCTCCGCCTCACGCCAACGGGTTGCTTTCTCTTGAGGAGATTCGTGAAAGCAAAGCAGATTCGCGATGCCGCCTGAAACACCAGGTCAAACCTTGGATTCATCAAAACGGCAATCATGCTAATCTGTTGTACATCTTACCCACCCGAGGAAAATCGAACATCCGCCGTGACAAGTATTTCTCACACACCCGATGAATGGTTTGCACTCCCCCTTACGGTACGGCAGACAAGTCTGCCCCGCTGAATATGCGATGGGGAAAAACCCCTCCTCCGAGGGGTATGTAAAGGCTTCCGCGGACTACGAAAATCCGGGCACAAGTTACAGGATAGGTCTATAATTACGCCATGTTTAGTGATTGGATTCGATATTTAGCGCGCGTAGCAGGCATATTCCTCCTGCTCATGCAGACTTCCTGCACTGCGACAGGAACGCCTCAAGCCGCGCTGGAGGCTGATTTCGCCTCGACAAACCGCCCCCTCTCCCCGAACCGGGTATCGCCCGAATCGCTACCTGAGATTTGCAACTGTGTTCTGCGTTTCGACACAATCGGCATCGAGCAGGGACTATCCCAAAGTTCCGTGCGAGTCGTCTTTCAGGATAGTCGCGGCTTTCTCTGGTTCGGCACCGAAGACGGGCTCAATCGCTACGACGGCTATAACTTCAAAGTTTTCAAGCGCGACCCCAGCAATCCTAAAAGCATAAGCGATGGATGGATTACAGCCATAACCGAGGATCAAAACGGCTATATTTGGATCGGCACACGGCTGGGCGGCTTGAATCGCTACAATCCATTTAATGGCGAGTTCACCCAATTTCAACATAGCGACGAAGACCCGACCAGCCTCATTGGAGACCAGGTCACAGCGCTTCTCGTGGATATTGAGAATCGACTTTGGATTGGAACCATGAACGGGCTTGACCGTCTCGACGTCAATACGCTATCCATCCGGCATTATCCTTCGATGGTTGCTCCTGTGGTCACCGACAGTGAATTTCTTGACAACCCAGAGATCGAAACCAGTCCCCAAACACCCTCGAGCCAGGAAAATCAAGAAATCAAATCAGAAAAACTGAGCAGCAGGAGCATCAGCGCGCTCTATCAGGATTCGGCCGGACAAATCTGGGTCGGCACCTACGATGGCGGATTAAATATGCTGGATGAACGCACCGGGTTGTTCACACATTACCAGCCAATCGCAGATAACCCCATGAGCATCAGCAGCAACACCATCACCGCGATCACGGAGGATGCGAACGGAAACTTGTGGGTCGGCACACAAAAGGGATTGAACTTGTTCAACGCAAGGGTCGGTTGGTTCAGGTCGTTCGAGCATAACCCGGGCGATGTGCGAACCATTGCGGACAATTCGATCAATGTCCTTAAAACCGATAGTTCGGGAAATCTCTGGATCGGAACATCGAATGGATTGGATCGCCTGAGCAAAGATCAGAGTTATTTTGTACACTATAAGAACAACCCATCGTTTTCGCGGAGCTTGAGCAGCAACCATATTCTTTCGATCTTCGAAGATCAGGGTGGTGTGCTCTGGTTCGGCACATTTGGTGGAGGTGTGAACCGTTACGACCGGCAGCGCGATAAATTTGCCTATTTTCGGCATGATTCCGAAAATCCGAACAGCTTGAGCGGTAATTTGATTTTCCCCATCGCCGTGGATCATCAGGGATATGCCTGGATCGGAAGCAATGGGCTGAACCGGTTCAACTGGAAGACTGGAGAAAATACGCGCTTTGAAAACGACCCGGAAAACCCGGAGAGCCTCAGTTCGAACCAGGTCAGGTCTATTTTTGAGGACAGTGAAGGAAATTTATGGATAGGAACGAACTACGGGCTGGATCGATTCAACCGCGAACAAAATACGTTCGAACACTTCCGCCGCGACCCCACCAATCCCGAAACCATTGGCTCGAATGTGATCTATTCCATTTTCGAGGATAGCAAAGGACAACTTTGGATCGGCACCTCTTCCGGTCTCGACCGCTTCAACAAAGCCACCGACACGTTTACCCATTTCCGTCCGTCTGCCAACGAACTGACTTCCCTGAGTGGAGCAAAGCCATCTTCGATCATCGAGGACAACGACGGGTTCCTATGGATCGGCACTTCAGAAAGCGGCTTGAATCGCATGGATCCAAAAACGAACCAATTCACGCGCTATCGCCACGACCCGAAGAATCCTGCCAGCCTGAGCAGCGACTCTGTCATGTCCGTTTATCAGGATACCAAAGGCAGGTTATGGATCGGGACCGCCGGCTCTGGACTGAACCTTTACATTCCAGAAACCGATTCGTTTACCCATTACGTGGAAAAGGACGGGCTTCCCAACGGGTTCATCTACGGCATCCTCGAAGACAGCGAGGGGCGCCTGTGGATGAGCACCAATTTTGGCATCTCTCGATTCGACCCGGACACTGAAACGTTCCGCAATTTCGACGCCGGCGACGGCTTACAAAGCAACGAATTCAACTCCAGCGCGTATGCAAAAGGCATCGAGGGAGAATTCTACTTCGGAGGTGTCAACGGGCTGACCGTCTTCGATCCGCGGGAGATCACCGACAGCCAATATCTACCGCCGGTCGCGTTGACATCGTTGAATAACGAAAACCAACCCATCGCGACCAACTCCAGCGTGGAAACCCTGCGAAGCATCACCATCACATGGCCCCAAAATTCGTTCGAGTTCGAATTCACTGCGCTCAGCTACGACCAGCCGGGCAAGAACCTCTATGCATACACGCTCGATGGTTTCGATACGAACTGGCATTTTATCGGAACCAAACGTGACGGGCGCTACACCAACATTCCCGGCGGAACCTACACCTTGTTATTAAAAGCCGCCAACAGCGACGGTGTGTGGAATGAAACCCCGACCCGCGTATTGGTCACTGTCATCCCACCGTTTTGGCAGACAGCCTGGTTCCGCTTCCTGCTCGGACTTGTGGCTGTGCTTGCCGTGGTGAGCGGTGTCCGCCTGCGCACAAAAACCATACAGGATCGCAACCGTCAATTAGAGCGACTCGTACGCGAACGCACGAGCGCGCTCGAAAAACGCAACCAGGAGATCCAGGCACTTTATCAGGCGGACGAACGCATCCTTCGCAACGTGAGCCTGCAACAGGTTTTTCAAACCCTTGTTGATGTAGCAGTGGATACCCTGAATGCCGACCGCAGCGTTGTCTTCGCATGGGATGAAAAACAAACCAAAGTGATACCACGCGTCAGCCGTGGTTTCTCACCCGAAACGCTCAAGTTGTTGGAATTCACAAAAGGCGAGGGCATCGTGGGCAAAGTCCTCGAAACCGGCGATCCCGCCGTGGTGAGACAGATCGAACTGAACAACCTCCGCGCCGATGTCCGTGAAGCAATCATCGCGGAGGGGATTCGCTCGTTCGTCCACCTCCCCATTGTTGTAGACAACAAGATCGTGGGCGTGTTCAACGTTGGCTTCACCAAACCCAATTTGATCGGTGACGATACCACGCGCCTATTTGCCGCCCTCACCCAGCGCGCCTCGCTTTCGATCGCGAACATGGAACTTTTCGAACAGACCAAGGACCTCGCGGTCATGGAGGAAAGGAACCGCCTCGCCCGCGACCTGCACGACTCAGCAAAACAAAAAGCCTTTGCCGCTCTCGCCCAACTGGGAACTGCCCGCGGTGTTCTAAATGGCAATGGCAACTCAGCCTCCTTGCACTTGATCGAAGCGGAGAACCTCGTCAGCGATGTGATTCAGGAACTCACATTCCTCGTGCAGGAGATCTACCCGATCGCGCTTCAAGAAAAGGGGTTGGGTCCTGCGTTGCGCGATTACATCTATGAATGGGAAAACCGCAACGATACTGCGGTGCAACTCATCCACCGCAATGACCGGCGCCTGTCGCTGGATATGGAGCAGGCGTTATATCGTGTCACACAGGAAGCGCTGGCGAATGTGGCACGTCACAGCCGCGCGCGCCGCGTGGATATCTCCCTGGTGTACAATAGCGACTCCGTGCAGTTATCTCTCTCGGACGACGGGTGTGGGTTCGATGCGAGCACCAAATCATACGGGATGGGCTTGAGGTCGATGCGAGAGCGCGTTAGCAGCATACATGGCACGCTCCAGATCCAGAGCGCGCCCGGGCACGGCACGCGCATCCTGATTCAAGCGCCGATCAAAAATTAGAAGGAGTACGACATGGGTTCAAAACATGATAACCGGATCAGCATCATCATTGTGGATGATCACGAAGTCGTTCGAAACGGTATCCGATCGTACATTGAAACGGTCAAAGATTTCCAAGTGGTTGCTGAGGCGGCTTCAGGTGAGGCGGCACTCAAACTCGTCTCGGATCACATTCCCGATATCGTATTGCTCGATCTCATCATGCCCGGCATGGACGGGGTGGAGACCACCCGGCGCATCAAACAGATCAGCCCGAGAACGCAGGTGGTGGTGCTCACTTCTTATCACGAGGACGCGCACATCTTTCCGGCGTTGAAAGCTGGTGCGATCTCTTATATTTTGAAAGATATGAAAATGGAAAAGCTCGTCGAGGCGTTGCATCGCGCCGCACAAAAAGAGGTGACCCTTCATCCGCTGGTGGCAGCGCGAGTACTTCAAAACATTCGCAACGGGAACGGTGAAGAACAGCCGCTATTCACAGAACTGACCGAACGCGAATTGGATGTGCTCCGCCTGATTGCCAACGGCATGACCAACAGCCAGATCGCGGAGAAACTGGTCATCAGCGAAAATACGGTCAAGGGACATGTGAGCAACATTCTCAGCAAACTGCATCTGGCAGACCGAACGCAAGTTGCAGTGTATGCCTGGCAAAAAGGTCTTGTGAACCGGGAACAGATCGGTCGAAAATGAACCAGGGCAGAAAAAGGACCGCAGAAAAGCAAGTTCTGCGGTCCTTTTTATTTACACTCGCCAATATTCTCCCCCACCGCCCTCACGCTTCATCAATCCAAGTCCAACCAATTCCCGCCGCAAGGTGGCAGTATCTTCATGAAAGCGCGACAGGATTTCATTGACGCGTTTTTCACTGTAGCGTTTTCCAACATCGAATGATTTCACCACATGGCGGAGGATGGCATCGAACTTCTTACGTTGCGATGGCAGTGTCTTCAAACTTCCATCGCGGCGGGAGTAATCCTTGATCACCTTGTTATCGTACGCATCGGCATCCACATCCGCGACGACCGTGGAAAGTTCTTTCTGCGAGAACATGCTCCGCGATTTTTCCTCAAGCATCTTCCGATCCAGTTGGTAGACACTGTAATAACTTTCAGCGCGTGATGTGACCAGTTCCGCCTCAGCCAGCCGTGCAAGATGATGCGAGATGGTCGGCGGCTTCAACTTCAACAGCGCGGCGAGTTCCTCCACGCTGTAGGGTTTTTCAGCCAGCAAACCGATGATCTTCAATCGGTTGGAATCCGCCAGTGCCTTGAAAAAGGTAACAAGCTCCTCGCTCATCGTGACCCCATCTTCAAGCGCCAGTATCTCGAGCCGTCACCTTCGCGCGCCATGAGGTCATGATCCACAAGGTAGCGGCGCAAGGCGGCTGTATCCATGTGAAAGCGGCGCAGGATGGTATTGACCTCTTTCTCGGTGTAGATCGCATCGAAAGCGAACGCATCCACGATGAAATTCAATATGACAAGCAAACGTTTCGTTTCCAGTGGAATTTCTCGGAGCGTTCCATCGGCATTGAGATACGCTTTTAATACCTTTCGGACATTCTCAGGTTTTTCATCGTATTGCGGACGACTGTCTTTCAACTGACCGCGCGCCATAGACTCGACAGCCTTCTCATCCAATTCGTACACTCCATCCGCTTCGCGAATCACACCCACATGAGCAAGAAAGGACAAATGCTGGAATGCATCCCGCACAGGGACGTGCAATTGTTCGGCGATCTCCGCCTGGGTCGCAGGCCCGCGCGCCAATACACCGATCACGCGCAATCGCTCGGCGGACGCCATCGCTTTGACAAAGTCCAGGACTTCAGGTTCGGGGTTCATATTCACACTCTCAATCTAATTCGATGATTATCGAATTAGATTTTAACGAGATTCCACCGGTTGTCAAGTCCGGGAGGACGCAGGCTCGATGCCCGAAAAAGGTTGGCCGATTTGGAATCAGCCATAACTGGGGTTGATTCGGAGTCCTCAGGTATAATTTGCCCGTAAGAGTCGGTCCCAATCCTATTTTTGGAGGTGCCCGTGGATCTCTCGAAGCACGCTTATTTTGAGGGCAAGATCATCCCCTTGTCGGAAGCAAAGGTCAGCATCGCCGCACATGCATTCCTTTATGGCACATCGGTTTTTGGAGGTATGCGGGCTTATTGGAACGAAGAGAAGAAACGTCTCTTCGTTTTTCGTCCCTATGACCATTTTCGCAGGCTGTTACACTCCGCCCGCATGATGGCAATGCAGACGAGTTATGATGAAGAGAGTTTAATTCAGTTGACGCTCGATCTATTACGGACGGACAACTGGAAACAGGACGTCTACTTTCGCCCCACCTTCTACAAAGCGGATCTTGGGATCGGTGTGCGGCTTCACGATGTAGGCGACGATTTTTGTATCTTCGTGATGGCGTATGAAAAATATGTGAAGAACGATTCGAACGCGCATGTCACATTTTCCTCATGGCGGCGCATCGACGATAATGTGATCCCTGCACGCGGCAAGGTGGCGGGCGCATACGCCAACTCGGCGCTGATCAAATCGGATGCGGTGCGCTCTGGATTCGATGAAGCACTGGTGCTCGACCAGAACGGGCATGTTTCGGAAGGCTCGGCAATGAACGTGTTCATGGTGCGCGACGGTGTGCTCGTCACGCCCCCGGTAACGGATAACATTCTAGAAGGTATCACCCGCAAAACAGTGATCGAACTCGCCCGCCGCGAGTTGGGCATCGAAGTCGTCGAACGATCCATCGACCGCACGGAAGTATTTGCCGCGGAGGAAATGTTCTTTACAGGAACCGCCGCCGGTATCACGGGCATCACCAAAGTCGATCATCGCTCCATCGGCAGAGGCGAAATGGGACCCGTAGCAACAAAATTGCGTGTACTGCTCGAAGATGCGGTACGTGCGAGGAACCCGAAATACGAACACTGGAATGTGGCTGTATGAAAAAAACGGCGACCCGATGGGTCGCCGCTTCATTATCTAGAATTAGTGGGGGATTAATTATTCTTTTTAAATCTCACCAGCACAAGATTCTTTGTGCAATCTGAAGAAGTGGGCACAGAGATCTTGTCTGAAAGGGGGATGCCGCTCAGGTCGACCAGTTGAACATATAAAGTAGTGGATGCAATCGGCGCATTGCCCAGTACGAACTCAAAGCCAGATTCACCGTACTCCTTGTTGATGCCGCTCACAGTCTGTTGCTCGATGGTCTTGCCATCCAGCGTTCCGCGCAGGACGACCACCTGCCCAATAATGGAACTGTTATTGGCGTTGACCACAGTGCCGCCAATGCCCGCCCAATTACAGGCAAAGTCCGGGTGGATTAAGGTGCTGTCCACTTGCGATGTGGATGCGCTGAACGGCGCTTTTGGTGTGTTGGTAGGCTTCTGCGTTCGGGTAGGTGTGTAAGCCGGTGTTTCTGTGAAGAAAGGAGTAAAGGACGGACGGGGTGTACTACTGGGAGTCGGTTGAATTGTCGGGCTGGCTGTCCATGTGGCTTCGAGCTGAATCGGAGTGATGGTCGCGGTGGGAGCTTGCGGAAGAAAAATCGACTTGCCCGGAGGCAATACATTCAGACTCGACCCCGGGTCAATGAAGATCAACCCAAAATACAGGACAAGACACCCAGTGGCTAACAACACCAACAGGGATAACATATCCCAGACCTGTATACCGCCGCCGCGGGGTCTTGAAGATTTTCCATCAAAATCAAATTCATCGCTCATCGAAATTGCTCCGCTTGATCCAATCTATTATTGTGGCGCAAGGACAATGCTTGCCTTGCCTCGCTCCTGCTCGACCCATGTTTTCAACGCCAGTTCCTGCAATACAAGTGTTGCATCAGGCGAAAGCGGCCGCGCAGGATCGCGTGCCAGGATTCTCAAAATATGAAATCCGACCTCCGTCGCGATCACATCGCTGTGCTCACCCACTGACAGGTTGAACGCGGCTTCCTCGATCGCGGGCTCCAACAAATATCCTCGCGGCACCCAGCCGAGATTGCCGCGCGTCACAGGGTCTGCATCGAAAGCCAGATCATCGAAATCCGCTCCGCCATTCAACTGGAGAAGAAAACTTCGAGCAATATCTTCATTATAGAGCAAAATCTGTTGAAGGTGGACTTGCTCAGCGGTGGCAGGTACGGATGAAATGATTTTGTCACGCATCCAGGCGGATTCGATCGCACGTTTCAACGCGGACTGGAAAGTTGAGTCGCTGTACCCGTGAGTCGTCTTCCACGCTTCGAGCGCGTCCGCTCCGCCGAGTTGTTCCGCCAGCGAATCGATGCGCGCCTGCAACGCATCATCATCCAACGTGAACCCATCTGCGCGCGCGGCTTGCGCAAGAAGCAATTGTGCGACGAGATCGTCGATCACCGCGCTGGTTGCCGCGGCCGAATCAACCGCATTGCCGAGTTCGGTCTGCGCGGCGGTGTAACGTGCGACCTCCGCGTCGAATTCAGCAAGAGTAACCCCCTCGCCATTGACGGTCAAAGCAAGAGGTTCAGAAGTAGCAGTCGGCGGCGCGGGTGTGAACGTCGCCGAGGGCGTGTCAACAGGTTGAACGGTGGAAACAGAAGCGCACGCAGAGAGTCCGAGTGCGAGGGTAATAAATATCCCGATGAATTTATTGCAGTAAAGACTCATTATCCCCAATTATAAATTAAATATGTAGGGGCGGACCTGCGTGTCCGCCCCTACATTATCGAACGGTTTAATAATCCATTCCACCGGGCGGCATGGCGGGAGCGGGTTTTTCCTTCTCGGGCATGTCGGTGATGAGCACGTCGGTGGTGAGGATCATCGCAGCAATGGACGAGGCATTTTCGAGCGCGCCGCGTACCACTTTCACCGGGTCAATCACGCCGGCTTCGATCATGTCGGTGTATTTGCCGGTGAGTACGTTGTAGCCGATGTTCTTGTTCTTCTTCTCGGCGGCTGTGCGGCGAACGGTGTCAATGATGACCGAACCATCCTGCCCAGCATTGGAGGCGAGCTTGCGAATTGGGGCTTCGAGCGCTTTCTTGACGATGTTGATGCCTACGCGGGTCTCGCTATCCTCGTCGCCGTTTTCTCTGGCAAGTTTATCGAGCTTGGAGGCGGCATTGATCAGAGAAATCTCGCCGCCCGGGACGATACCTTCCTCGACTGCGGCGCGCGCGGCAGAGAGCGCGTCTTCGACGCGGTGCTTCTTTTCTTTCATTTCGGTTTCGGTCGCCGCGCCCACGCGGATGATGGCAACGCCGCCGCTTAATTTCGCAAGGCGTTCCTGCAATTTTTCCTTGTCGTAGTCGCTGGTGCTCTTGTCGATCTCAGAGCGAATTTCCTTGATACGACCTTCGATGTCACTCTTCTTGCCTTTGCCACCGACAATGGTCGTGTTCTCCTTATCGGAGACAACCTTCTCGGCGCGACCCAGATCTTGAAGGGTGGCGGTTTCCAGTTTGCGACCGGTCTCTTCGGAGATGACGGTGCCACCGGTGAGGATGGCAATATCCTGCAACATGGCTTTGCGGCGGTCGCCAAAGCCGGGGGCTTTGATGGCGAGCACGTTCAACATGCCGCGCAGTTTGTTGAGGACGAGTGTTGCGAGCGCTTCACCGTCGACATCTTCGGCGATGATGACAAGTTCGCGCTTGCCGATCTGAACGAGTTTTTCGAGCAGAGGAACAATATCCTGCGCCGCGGAAATTTTCTTCTCGTTGATCAACACGTACGCGTCCGAGATGATGGCTTCCATCTTGTCGGCGCTGGTGATGAAGTAGGGCGAGAGGTAACCGCGGTCGAACTGCATACCCTCGACAAATTCCTGCTCGAACTGCATGGATTTGGATTCTTCAACGGTGATAACGCCGTCTTTGCCGACTTTATCCATCACATCGGCGATCAACCCACCGATGCCTTCATCTGCCGCGGAATTGGTGGCGACAGAGGCAATTTCCTCTTTGGTATCAATCTTGACAGCCATCTTGCGGAGTTCTTCGACAACGGTGGAAGTAGCCAGCTCAATGCCATGCTTGATGAGCATCGGATTGTAGCCTGCTTCGAGGGCTTTCAAGCCTTCGTTGACAATGGCATGGGCAAGGACGGTCGAAGTAGTCGTGCCATCGCCGGCGATATCGTTGGTCTTGGACGCGGCTTCCTTGAGCAGTTGCGCGCCCATGTTCTCAAACGGATCCTCGAGCTCGATCTCCTTCGCGACGGAGACACCGTCGTGCGTGATCGTGGGTGAACCGAATTTGCGATCCACCGCCACGTTGCGTCCCTTCGGACCTAATGTTGCGCCAACTGCATTGGCGACCATGTTCATGCCGGTCTTGAGCTTGCGGCGGGCGTCTTCTGAAAAGACAAGTTGTTTAGCAGCCATTTTTTATTCCTCCAGAATTAGCCTTCAACGATGGCTAAAATATCGTTCTCTTTGAGGATGAGCAATTTCTTCCCATCCACTTTCACTTCGGTGCCTGAATACTTTGCATAGAGCACTCGATCCCCAACTTTCACATCCATGGCGACGCGCTTTCCATCTTCGTCGCGCTCGCCGGGTCCAGCCGCCAGGATCTTCCCTTCCTGGGGTTTCTCCTTGGCGGTTTCGGGAAGGATGATGCCACCGGCAGTGATATCTTCCTGCTCGATGGGCTCAACGATCACGCGTCCGCCAAGGGGCTTCAACTTTAATTTGCTTGCCATACTCTGCCTCCTGATAGGATTTTGATTTTTTTGAATACTCAAGAAATTAGCACTCTTGGTGCCCGAGTGCTAACTGCAATCTTACCTATTTTGGATGGTCAAGTCAAGGGATTGTCAAAAATTCTTACGGAGTTCTGACGGAACCAGACCATAGACCGCAGAGCATGGTCGATGGTCTGTCGTCCATCGTCAGTAAAGCTACGGGCCCGGAGTGGCGGTCAAATCGGACATCACATCCCCCGCGCCCGGTGTGGAAGTTGCCGCTTCACCCGGGACAGTGGAGGCTGGTTCGCCGCCTTCCGCCAGCGACCTGCAGATGGCTTCCCCCGCCTGTACGATGCTGACGATGGTATCCCGTGAATCGAGATAGCCATCCGGGTTCGAAGTGAGCTCAGCCCGTACATCGCTCATCACCTGCATCGCCTCACCACATTTATTATCCCGCGGTCGGCTCAACGCAGACAGAACCGAGCCATAGGTGTAGTAATAAACGATGGTGTTCGGGGAAATGGCAAGACCCGGTACATCCACTGGGTTTTCGTTCAAATCTTCATAACAACGATCCAACCCGCGACCCATGCACGAATCTTCACCCGAACATCCGTAGGTGGCGCATTTCAACGAAAAGATGGAACCTTCGTAATTGCGCGAGCGAAAATAGATGATCCCCAACTGCCCGTAAATATCGGCATTGGTTGGCTGATACTCGAGCGCAGTTTGCACGTTTCGTGCAGCGATGAAAAATTCGCCCAGTTGGGAATACGTACGCGCGATGGACAAATGCGGTGTTGGGTCTTTCACCCCGATCTGCTCATTGATGCGCACCGCTTTGTCGAAATACTCCAGCGACTTTTCATACACCGGGCGCGCCGCTTCGATACCTTGCCGGTTCGACAAGTCAAAGGCGAGGGCTCGGTAATTCGCACCGGCACGGAGGTAAAGAAAGGTGAAGTTCGGCTCGATGGCGATGGCTTTGTCATATTCAGATATAGCCAGGTTGTATTGCCTCAATGATTCCAGCACGGACGCGTATACGCGGTGCACATCCATCAACGAATCGTCCTGAGTCAATGCCTGCCGGATATTTTGTTCCGCCTGATCCCACTTCTGTTGATCGACGAGTATTTCAGCATAATACGCCAGCGCGAGAGTGTTGGAACTATCCAGTTGCAGCGCGCGCAACGCGGATTCCTCGGCACGCCGCAGAAAGTCCTGAACCTCTTCCGTGGAATAAAAGTTCGAGTTGGCACTCCAGTCCAAAGTAAATGCACGGATGGCATGCGCGGTGCTGTCATCGGGCGCAAGTTCCACAGCTTTATCGGCAGAAGCGAGTGCTTCAAGCAAGCGAGCCTTCTTTTCATCATTGGTAATGAGGAACGCGGAGGAATAGGTCTGGATGCGCGCCAGCTCCGCCCACGTTTGGGCATTGCCGGGGTCCACGCGCACAGCCTCCTGGTAGGCTTGAATCGCCGCGTCCAGGTTGCCCGCAGTGAAATGAGCTTCTCCCTCCAACGTAAATGATTCACCGGCACGAGTCGGCGTTGGTGTGGGAAGGAACAACGGCTGAATTTCACCTTTGTCCATTTGCTGCAACATCCATACACCACCGAGCAGCATGATCACCCAAATGAACATGCGATAAATATTCGACTGCGGTTTGCGTTTGAAAAGCGGACGACGAGGTGCGATGTTCATGGCGTAGATACGGCTGATGGGGTTGCGCTCGGTTCAGCGACGACGGGTGTGCTGGTGGGCGGATTGGCAAGATTTTCCTGACAGATTCGAATCGTCTCGCTTGCCGCGAATTGAGCGTTTTCATCCGCTGGAACCTTCGCCTGGATTTCCTGCGCGATCTGCAACGCCTCGCCACAGTTGCCGGTGCGTGCAAGAGCAAGCCCAAATGTGTAATAGTATTCTGCAACTCGTATTTCGTTCGTCAATGGGAGACCGGTGATCGAATCGCCTTCCTCGGTCGTGCCGCCATCGATCGCGAGGCGCAATTGCTCCACCGCCTCCTGCCAGAAAAAGTTTCGATAGTACATCACACCGTAGTTGCCGCGCAGACCCGGATCCAGCGGATTGTTGTTCACGGCAGTCTCGGCATACTGCAATGCCTTGGCATATTCGCCGATACCAGCATAGGTGCGCGAAATATACAGATCTGGCAACGGGTCTGCCGGGTTGAGCACGTCAGCGCGTGTGAACGCATCGATCGCCTGATCTGAAACGCCGAGAATACGATAATTCAAACCGAGGCGAAGCCAGAGGTCGGGCACATCGTCATTGATCGCCAATGCGGCTTTGAATTCGCTGACTGCTTCTTCATAGTTTTGCGTGGCTTCCAGCAGAATCGCGCGCGCGCGATGCGCCTCCATCGTATCCGGCGCGAGGGCGAGCGCAACCTTCGATTCTTCGATGGCTTTGGTCGTGTTATCGAACGAACCCGAATTCACGAGGATCTCCGTGTGATACGCGTGTGCCAATCCATTGTTCGGGTCGATTTGCAGAGCCTGTTCGATCCATGTGAGAGCCTGCGAGTTATTCCCTTGCGCATCTGCCGCCCAGGCACGGATGGCAACCGCCATGGAATTATTCGGGTCGAGCAATAACGCGTTCTCCGCATTGGCTTGCGCCTCCACCGCCTGCCCCGCCAGCACCTGCACGCGGGCAATGGCTATGTATAACGATGGGTCCTGCGGTGAGGAACGGATGGCTTCCTGATAGGTCTCAATGGCTTGCAGGAATTTCCCATCGTTCATCAGCAATTCTGCTTCGGCAACATAGGCTTCGGGTGAACGCGTCGGCGTCGGTGTGGGCAGAAAAGGATTCGGCTGGGTCGGCAAATACACCTGATTGAAATAATATCCAAAGAGCAATACCAAACCGAACACTGCCCACCCGAAAATATTCGGGCGGCGTTTGCGGCGATTCATGCTCCACTTGCTGCTTCGAGGTAAATACATAATTTCATATTACCATCCGAACCAAAGCCATGCAAGCAGGTTCTTATTTGCCTCTTATCTATGCTAGAATTCACAAATGCAGTTTGACGTATTCACGTTGTTGCCCGAAGTCTTCCCAGCCTATCTTGAATCCAGCATTCTCAAGCGCGCCAGCGAACGGGGGTTGATCCATGTGCGCGTGCACAATATCCGCGACTTCACACACGACAAACATCACGTTACCGACGACACACCCTACGGCGGCGGAGGCGGCATGGTGATGAAACCCGAGCCGGTGTTCGAAGCGGTCGAATCCGTTTTGGGATTGGAGACAACGCCTCTTCCGCAGGGTGCGCCTGTCCCAATCATTCTGCTTACCCCGCAGGGACGCGTTTTCACTCAGCACGTCGCCGAAGAATTATCCCAGCATGAACGCATTGCCCTGGTCTGCGGACGCTACGAAGGTGTGGATGAACGAATCCGAGAGCATCTCGTCACAGATGAAATCTCGGTTGGCGATTATGTGTTAACCGGCGGCGAGCTCCCCGCAATGATTCTGATCGACGCAGTGTCGCGGCTCATGCCCGGCGTGCTTGGCGACCCCACCGGCGCAGAGGATGATTCACATTCGATGGGCTTGTTGGAATACCCACATTACACCAAGCCGCCGGAATTTCGCGGCTGGAAAGTGCCGGAGATCCTCCAAAGCGGCAACCATGCCAAGATCGAGCAATGGCGCAGGGAACAATCCCTGCTTCGCACCTTCAACAAACGACCCGACATGCTGAACAAGGCGGAATTGACGAAGGAGGATTTGGATTTCTTGAAGCGCATTGGATATGGATAACCCGGTTTGCGGACTGCGTATTAGGTAGTGCCCGAAACTTTCCTTATGGAGGCGACGATGTCAACACGATTGAACTACGGCAAGACCTTCCTGCTCGGGTTCGGATTTTTCGGCGTGAGCGTGGTGTGGGGCGTGTATAACGCATTCGTCCCCATTTTTCTTTCGGAAAAATTCGATATCGCGCCCGCCTTCATCGGCTTCTTCATGACTCTGGATAACATCGCGGCATTATTCATCCAGCCGCCGGTCGGTGCGTGGTCGGACCGTTTGCGAACCCCGCTGGGACGGCGTATTCCCTTCATTATCATTGGCGCGCCGATCACCGCGCTGGCGTTTGGATTAATTCCTCTAGCGTCAATCATTCCGATCTTTGTGGCATGCACCAGCACTACATTATTGAGCGCAGCGTTGTGGCGAACCCCTGTCGTGGCGTTGATGCCGGACATCACCCCCTCCGCGTTCCGTTCGCAGGCAAACGGCATCATCAACTTCATGGGCGGGATAGGCTCGATCATCGCATTGCAGGCTGGGGGATTGCTTTATGAGTTGAGTCCCAACTTCCCGTTCTGGCTGGGGTCGGCGCTGGTGTTGGTTTCAGCATTAATCGTTTACTTGTTCATCGAAGAACCGAGGGAGTACGAGCAGGCGGAACAACAACCGGGGATGCTGGAAAGTTTGCGTGAGGTGCTCAACGATGAGGATAAAAGCGGTTTGCGTCTGCTGTTCGCCATCTTTTTCTGGTTCGTTGGATATTCAGCCCTGGAAACTTTTTTCACACTGTACGCCAGAAACCGTCTGGGGCTCGAAATTGGAGATAGTGCAACGCTCCTGTCAGTGCTGCCATTGTTCTTTGTGTTGTTTGCCATCCCATCCGGTTTTCTTGCGCGCCGCATCGGACGCAGGATAACGATCACGATCGGGTTGATGATGTTGATTGTTATGTTGGTCCTGCTCTATGTTACACCCGCCAGCGCGCTGTTGACCGGGATCGCGCCGCTGCCGGTGGTTGGCATACCGCTTGAGGAAGGCGGCGTACGTATGTTGACCCTCGCCGGTGTCCTGCTCATCATCAGCGGAATTGGCTGGTCATTCGTCAACATCAATTCCCTGCCGATGGTGGTGGATCTGACCGGCGCGGCGCGCATCGGCACGTTCACCGGGTTGTATTATTTGTTCTCCACGCTCTCGGCAATTGCAGGACCAAACCTGAACGGATGGGCGGTGCAATTGGCTAACAATAACTACAATGTAATCATGATCATTGCACCCGTATTCATGGCAATTGCGTTGTGGCTGATGCTGGGGGTGCGCCGGGGGGAGGCAACGATTGGATAGCCGGATCAGGCACACGTCCGGACAGAGGCGTTAACACCCGTCTTGTCGAATGCTTCAAGTAATTGTATACTTGCATCGAAAAAGGGTTTGTGATAACCCTATAATCAAATTTGAAAGAGGAGAAGAACTATGAAGAAGCTGTATGGTTTGCTTGCGGTGCTTTTGGTCGCCGCCATGATTCTGCCCGCCTGCGCCCCGGCAGAAGTCGACTGCACCAGCGAAGACACGTTCTGCGTCGGATTGGTAACGGATGTCGGTAAGATCAACGACAAATCCTTCAACCAGTCTGCCTGGGAAGGCGTTCAACGCGCGGAAGCCGAACTTGGCGCGGTGGTCCAATATATCGAGACCGTGGATGCCAAGGATTACGACAAGAACATCGCGACCTTTGGCGATGCCGGCTATGATGTCATTGTGACCGTCGGTTTTGCCCTCGGTGAAGCTACCGTTGCCGCCGCCGCGAAGTACCCCGATATTGATTTCATCGGTGTTGACCAGTTCCAGGCTGAGACGACTGATGGAGTCGCTGGGTTGAACTTCCCTGAAGATCAGGCTGGCTTCCTCGTCGGCGCGCTAGCCGCGATGATGAGCGAAAGCAACAAGATCGGCGCCGTTTGCGGTACCGATGTTGTTCCTCCCGTTTGGCGCTTTGGTGAAGGCTATAAAGCCGGTGCTGCCTATGCGGATGGCATGATGGGCACCACTACCGAGGTCTTCGTTGTGTACCACAGCGACGTTGGCTTCGACAAGACCTTCACCGATCCCGAGTGGGGTGCACAGACTGCACAGTCCATGATGGATCAGGGCGCTGACGCGATCTTCGGCTGCGGCGGTATCACCGGTAACGGTGCGATCACTGCGGCTGCTCAGGCTGGTGCCTACGCCATCGGCGTGGATACCGACCAGTACCTGACTCTTCCCGAAGCCGCTCCTCGCATGCTCTCGAGCGCGATTAAGCTGATCACCCCGGGAGTCTTTGACCTGATCAAAGCAGCTCAGGATGGCAACTTCCAGAGCGGAAACGTTTTCGGTGACGCAGGCTACGCACCCTTCCACGACCTCGAGGACGAAGTCCCCGCAGAAGTGAAAGCCGCGATGGAACAACTCAACGCGGACCTGCTCAGCGGCGCGGTAGTGACCAACGTTCCTCCCGTCAAGCCGTAAAGAACTAGCACATGATAAATAAGAGAAGAGGCGTAATTGCCTCTTCTCTTATTTAACTCAGAGCATTATTCACACAAGGATTGGATACCGAACGGTGATGAGTCATTACCGTTCGCGTTTCCTGAACATTTATTGTTATAATTTGGCAATTCTCGCAGTTGGATAGGAGACCCTATGCAGGCTGAGACACAGGCAGACTCAACCAAAAAAGGATTTGCAAGGTCAGCGCTGGATGCGATGCTGATTCCCTTGCTCTCGATTCTAACTGCAGTCATTCTGGGCGGAATCATCATTGTTCTTGTGAGAGGCAACCCGTTTGTAGCGTATTATGGCTTACTTCAGGGATCGTTCGGTTCAGCCAGTGCGCTAAGCGAAACCGCCGTATGGGCAACTCCTTATATTTTTGCCGGCCTTGCGGTAGCGCTCGCATTCAAAGGCGGATTATTCAACATCGGCGCCGAAGGTCAATTGGCGCTTGGCGCTACAACCGCCGCCTTGATGGGGTATGCCCTGCCGGAATGGTTGGGTTTCGACCTGCCGAGGATCGTTCACCTTCCTCTCGTCATCATCATAGGCGCAGGCGCAGGCGCATTCTGGGCAGCAATCGTTGGGTATTTAAAGGCATACACGGGCGGACACGAAGTCATCAATACGATCATGATGAACTACATCGCCCTCAATTCGATTTCCTTCCTTCTAAATGGTCCTATGAAGGATCCCAACCCGAACAACGTGATCGCCCGCACACCGTTGATTGCGGAAAGTGCGCACATCCCTCCCATTTTTGAGGGACTTCGCGTCCATTGGGGCTTTGTTCTCGCCCTGCTCGCGGCATATCTCGTCTGGTGGATGCTCAACAAAACCACATTGGGATTCGAAATACGCACGGTGGGCTCCAACCCAGATGCAGCCAAATACGCGGGCATGAACGTGAAACGCATTATCATCCTGACCATGACACTCTCCGGCATGCTGGCTGGCCTGGCGGGGACCTTTGAAGTGACGGGATTGAATTATCGCCACGAACTCGGGTTTTCGATCGGTTACGGCTTCGATGCCATCGCCATTGCCCTTTTGGGTAAATCGCACCCATTAGGGGTGGTGCTAGCCTCCATCCTGTTCGCTGCGATGCGAAACGGAGCCACACGCATGCAATTCCTTACCCAAATGCCTGTCGACTTGATCTCCATGCTTCAGGCATTGATCCTGCTCTTCGTCGCGGCAGACGCGATCATCCGATATATCTATCGAATCAAATCCCAGGGTGAGCGGGTCGTTCTCACCCGCGGCTGGGGAGGCTAGGACACATCATGGACTGGAGACGATTTAGTTTTATTTTCCTGATCATCGTTGTTCTCTTCGGTGCGGTGGTCATGGTCGGGATTACAAAATCCACCCCGATCATCACCGTCACCAGCATGCTCGCAACGACCATCGCCGTCGCGACGCCTCTCGTACTCGGGGCGCTATCGGGTGTGTTTTGCGAACGGGCAGGCGTGGTCAACATCGGCATAGAGGGCATGATGTTGACAGCCGCTTTTTTTGGCTGGCTTGGCGCCATCTACATGTTTCATGTCTTTGGCTTCGAAAAATGGCCCAGCATTCTTATCGGGCTCCTAACCGCCATCCTTGCGGGAACATTGATGGGTTTGCTCCATGCCGTGCTATCCATCACCTATAAAGTGGACCAGATCATCGGCGGGACTGTGATCAACATCCTAGCCGTCGGCTTGACGGGTTTTCTGAACCGGCAACTATTCTTCGGAAAAGGGAGCGCTTTCGGCGGGCAAATTCCCAACTCGCCGGGTAACCTCCTGAACATTCACGTTCCCCTCACAGAGATCTTCACCCCGATTTGTGGAGGTTCAGCGAACTGCACCGAAATTGTTAGGGCGATCAACTCGGTTCTCGACCAACGTCCGATAGCCATCACCGCGATCATCCTTGTTTTCGTTTCTCATTACGTGTTATTCAATACACGCTGGGGATTAAGAACACGGGCTGTGGGAGAACATCCCAAGGCGGCAGACACGGTCGGCATTAACGTGATCCGAATGCGCTATGCCAACGTGCTGATCGGCGGCGCGCTTGCCGGGCTGGCTGGCGCGTATTTCACGATCGAATCGGTTCCTTCCTTCGAGCCTTTGCTCACCAATGGACGCGGTTTCATCTCGCTCGCGGCGATGATCTTCGGCAACTGGACACCGATCGGTGCTTGGGTGGCATCGCTTCTCTTTGGTGCATCGCAGGCACTCCAGATCAAGATGCAATTGTTCCGCGATGTGATTCCACCCGAATGGGCATTCCTGCAACAATCCTATGTGGTCGGTTTGATTCCGTACATCCTGACCATGATCATCCTCACTGGCATCATCGGCCGCACGACCCCACCCGCGGCAGATGGCGTGCCTTACGAGAAATAACATGACAAAAGCCGACATTGTCCTCGAAGCCAAAGGCATCACGAAAAAATTTCCCGGCGTGCTCGCCAATGACCACGTCGATTTCGATCTCCGTCGAGGCGAGATCCATGCCCTGCTGGGCGAAAACGGCGCGGGCAAATCCACGCTGATGAACGTCCTGTACGGCTTATACAAACCCGAATCCGGCGAGGTGATGGTTGAGGGAAATTCGATGCAACTCAACTCGTCGCGCGATGCGATCAAACACGGCATCGGCATGGTGCACCAGCATTTCATGCTCATCCCCGTCTTTACGGTGACCGAGAACATCATGCTAGGCGCGGAAACGGATCATCGCGCCTCACCCAACGAAGCGCCGCTCGTCAAATTGGATCGCGTAGAAGTCGCGCAAAAAGTAAGAGACCTCTCGCATCAATACGGACTTGATGTTGATCCCAACGCCCTCGTGGGCGATCTCCCCGTGGGTGTCCAACAACGCGTTGAGATCGTCAAGGCCTTGTATCGCAAAGCGAAAATCCTCATTCTCGATGAACCCACGGCGGTGCTCACTCCGCAGGAGGCAGAAGACCTCTTTCGCATCATGCACGAGTTGACCTCCAAAGGCGTTTCGATCATTTTCATCACTCACAAGCTAAAAGAAGTGCTCGCAGCGGCCGACCGGATCACGGTCATGCGCGCGGGCCGCGTAGTCGGAACGACGGTTCCGAAAGACACCAATGAACAGAAACTCGCCACGATGATGGTGGGACGCGAGGTTATTCTCACGGTTCAGAAAAAGCCTGCCCAGCCGAAAGAGGATGTATTGGTAGTGGATGGATTGCATGTGAAGGATGTGCGCGGGCTTGAATCCGTCCGCGGGGTTTCATTCAACGTTCGCGCCGGTGAAGTGCTTGGCATCGCCGGCGTGCAAGGCAATGGCCAAACGGAGTTGGCTGAAGCCTTGACGGGTTTACGGTATATCGAAAGCGGGCACTTTAGTCTTTCAGGCATGGATCTTACCGGAAAACCACCGCGCCCAATTACGGAAACGGGATTGGCGCATATTCCTGAAGACCGGCAGAGACACGGGCTCGTACTTTCCTATACCGTGGCGGATAACATGGTCTTATGCGATTACTATCAGCCACGTTTTTCGAAAGGGGTGGTCATCCAGCAAAAGGAAGTGGATGCCAATGCCCAGAAATTGATCAAGGAATATGATGTGCGCACGCCTTCCGCGTTCACAGCAGCAGGGAAACTCTCCGGGGGAAATCAACAGAAGGTGATCGTGGCGCGTGAACTCAGCCGTCCTGTGAAGCTTGTGATCGCATCCCAGCCGACCCGCGGTCTGGATGTCGGCTCCATTGAATATATTCACAAGGAGATCATCAAAATGCGCGACCGGGGTGTGGGTGTCCTGCTGATCTCGGCCGAATTGGATGAGATCATGTCGCTGTCCGACCGGATCGCGGTGATGTATCGCGGGGAGATCGTCAACACACTTGAGCGAAACGACGCGACGCGTGAACGCCTGGGGTTGTTGATGGCTGGGGTACACGAACCAGCCTGACCCGGCAGTGCTGAGGCGGGTTATGAGAAATCTGCTCGCAACACAATTGCTTTCGAACAACCGATTTGTAGGAACAAAGGGGAGTTTCTACCCGTCTGTATTCGTGTACAATTGACCTATATGCCGAGGTAAATATATGTCTAAAATTAAATTTTTCGCCAGTAGTTTCCTTATCGTTCTCGTGATCCTTTCCGGATGCAACCTGCCCTCGAATACTCCCGCCACCGATGAGCCGGATGCAATACAGACCAACGCAGCGCTGACTGTGCAGGCGTTGTTGAATCAATCCACACCTTTCAACACACCGACATTGCCGTCGTCACCGCCGACAAATACCGTGTCTGCTCCACCCACAATCGCGCCTCCCACCGCCACGTCACTGTCATTGCCCTCGGCTACACCGAACTGCGATCTCGCGCAGTTCATCAAGGATGTGACGATACCTGATGGAACGAATTTCAACGCCGGCGATGCTTTCACAAAAACCTGGCGCTTGAAGAATATCGGCACCTGCACATGGACAGGCTATGCGCTCGTCTTCGACAGTGGCGATGCCATGAGCGGCGTCTCGCCAATAGCCATTGGCACCGTAGGACCCGGGCAGGAAGTGGATGTATCTGTGAACCTCACTGCCCCGGCATCGAATGGAACCTATCGCGGATATTGGCGCATACGCAACACGACCGGTGTGCTGATCCCCGTTCAGGGAGGGGCACAGCAGGGGAAATCGTTCTTCGTCGAGATTAAAGTTGGTGCCACCTCAGGCGGTCCATTTGCTGTGACAGGTGTCACCTTCTCAGTTGGCGGAGGTTGTGGGAACTTCACGATCACCGCAAACGTTACAGTAAACGGAGCCGGTAATGTAACGTACAAATGGATTCGCAGCGACGGAGCAATTGATAACAATGTTCACCCGCCTATCGTGTTTGCATCGGCTGGCACACAATCGGTGAACACAACGTGGGCGACCAATGCCGCTGGCGCAAAATGGATGGATATCTATATCGATGATCCAAACCATCAGCAATTCGGTCGGGCAAACTTCAGTTGTCCCTAGATGAATAAAAAGTGAGAGCGCCCGGCAAATTCTGTCGGGCGCTTTTCACAACAGGTATAATCATTTTGAAGTTTGAAACGATCAAGAAAGGAAGTTTGAATGTTCGAGTTTCGTTTGCACGGAAAAACAGTGATGCTGCTCTGCCTTGTTCTACTCCTCACGGCATGCGGTCCATCCGCGGAGAACGAATCCGTCATATCAACCGCTGTTGCACAGACCGTCGAGGCGGCACAGTTGGCATCATCAACAAGCACACCTGAGCCTCCCCTGCCGACCCCCCCACCGACGTTGACACCGGCTGCGGTGGATACTCCAACCGAAGGACCAACCCTTACCTCTGCACCGTCAGACCCAGACTGCATTCACGCAATGTTTGTGAGTGAATATCCACCGGATCGAACAGTGTTCAAGCCTAATGAAGAATTTACGAAAACATGGACGATCAGAAATGAAGGTACATGCACATGGGACTACTCATACAGGTTGATCTTCTGGAGCGGCGATACGATGGGTGCCGCAACTTATTACAATCTACCGGAGGTCGTCCCACCGGGCGATGACATTTCGATCAGCATTCAGTTGACCGCGCCGGCCGAAGAAGGGTTTTATACCAACTACTGGCGCTTGCAAACGCCATGGAATGCGGTGTTTGGCGTTGGGCAATACAGCCAGGCGTTTTATGCCACCATCCAGGTGGACAAACGGCCGCCACAGGAGGCTGGCATCCTGAGCGTCACATACGATATTGTCCGCGATCCTCCAACCGGTTGTCCAGCAAATGTCCTTTATACCGTATACGCGACCATCACCACGAACGGTGCATATGACTTCAACTACTTCTGGCAGCAAAAGGATGGCAACGAAAGCGGTGAAAAGAACATGGTCTTTGATGCCGCTGGGTCAAAGACAATCTCCCGTTCATGGAGCGTTGGGAGAGGCGATAGCCCCAACGACAGATGGATGCAGATCATCGTCACCTGGCCCGAACGGATCGAGTTCGATAAGGCAGTCTTCGAGAACACCTGCCCGTAATAACCAGAAGCCGAAGCGGAAATTCCGCTTCGGCTTCTTTTTTGGGAACCCGCCAGCCTCCTTTGGCGTTTAAGACAATGTCGAATTTACATGGAGGCATTTATGAAACTTATTCATTTCAAGAAAGGCTTCTTGCTGGTAGTCGCTTTGGGTACCATCCTGGCTTGCGGACCGTTCTCAACGGGTTCCCCGCAACCAGCTGAGACCTTGAACGCCCTATATACTTCCGCGGCTGAGACGTTGGGAGCCATGTCCACACAGGCGGCGAACACATCTGCACCGGGGCTTACGGTCACAACCACACTTTCCATCCCAACCTCGAGCGTAACACCTTTCAGCACATTCACCAATGTACCACCCATCCAAGTCACGAAATGCGACGCGGCAGCGTTTGTCACCGACGTCACCTTCCCAGACGGCGCAGTGGTCGGGCGCGCGAGCAATTTCACGAAAATCTGGCGGTTTAAGAACGTCGGCACCTGTACCTGGACAACCTCTTATGCGATCGTCTATGTGAGCGGAGAGAAGTTCGGCGCATCGAACTCCATTCCTTTGCCTGTTTCAGTCGGACCCGGCCAGACCGTGGATATCGCCATCAATCTGACTGCCCCGGGATCCGATGGACGTTATCGCGGCAATTGGAAGCTGCGGAACGCCTCAGGAATCCTTTTTGGGGTTGGAACGAACAGCGAATCCAACTTCTATGTGGATGTGAACGTGAGCGGGTACACATTATCCGCATACGATTTTGTTGTAAACTACTGCGACGCCACCTGGAAAAGTGAAACGAAGAATCTTGGATGCCCCGGCTCCGAAGGCGATGACCGCGGATTCGTTCGGAAATTGAACTCACCGAAAATGGAGGATGGCGTCTCACGAGGCGACGCGCTTCTCACATATCCAAACAAATCGGGTTCCGGCTTAATCACCGGCAAATTCCCCAACTTCAATGTGAAGAACGGCGATCACTTCCAGGCATTGATCGGATGTCAGCGAAATGCAACGGATTGCAATGTGATCTTCCGCCTGCAATACCAGATCGGGAACGGCGACATCAAAACACTTGCCCAATGGCAGGAAGTCTACGAAGGACTTTACTATCCCGTCAACGTTGACTTGAGCGGGCTTCGAGGTGAAAAGGTTAAGTTCATTTTGACCGTCCTGGCAAACGGAACGTCTCACGATGATTTCGCCTTGTGGGTAAACCCACGGATCACGCGGCAAAGTTCCGACCCAGCCACCTCGACTTTCACGCCGACTCCATCAACGACGCCCACTGTCACGCCAACTTCGACAACAACATCCACCCCAACAGACACACCCACTGCTACTGCGACATCGACAGCTACAGAGACGCCCACCATAACACCCACTGCAACGCCGTAGTCCTTAAAACAATTGCGATATAATGATGCTGGAAGTAACAACACCAAATCCGCGTTGCTTCCAGCACATTCGCTTGACCACTCTCCACGGAGGTATTCACATGCGTGTTCGAAAAACTTTTTGGCGAATCTCACCTCTTCTATTAGCCGTTAGCCTGGTTCTTGCAGGGTGCAATTTCGGCGCAACACCCGCCCCTACACAAGACCTGAATGCCATCAATACTTCGATTGTAGGCACCACAGTCGCACAACTCTCCAGCCAATTAACAGGGACCGCGCAGGCTCTACCCTCCTCCACTCCCGAGCCGACAAATACCATCGCATCCATCGCAACGGTCGCTTCCACCGCAGATAGTGCACAACCAACAACGGGAATTCCCACCATCTCCTTTAACACGACAGCACTTCCGGGATTTACCCCTCTCGCCTCCCCCACACAGGCCGGACCAACAGCTTCCCTTGGTGATGAATGCAGCAACAGTGTATTCGAGGGCGATGTCACAGTCCCAGATGGCACCATATTCAAACCAGGAGAAGACTTTACCAAAGTTTGGGCGATCCGTAACACAGGGTTATGCGCATGGGACGAGGGCTTTGCGCTTGTCTTTATCGGCGGAGATACCGCGATCGACCCATATAACTATGAGTTCAAGAAAACCAAAGACATCGTTTTAAGTGGCGAGGGACTCAACATTGGCATCAAACTCACCGCGCCTTTGAAGGAGGGCGATTATCAAGGCCACTGGCGAATGCGAAACGACAAGGGATACTATTTCGGCACAATTCTCTCAGTGTATTTCACGGTTAAGAAATAAACCCAGGACGCATGGAGGCGCAATGATACGAAAAACCTTTCTACTAACAATTCTCGCAGCCTTGCTCCTTGCGGCTTGCGGCGCTCAGCCCACACCCTCAGAACCAACTCCGGATGTGGCGGCAGTGCGTACCTCCGCGGCAAGCACGGTCGTCGCGCAATTTACACTGACCGCGGCAGTGTTCACACCGACAGTTTCCTCCGCGCCTACGGATACGCCTGAGACAGCAGAAGAAACGGCAACGGCAACACAAGAGACAATTGCACAAGCCACTACCGCATCAGGAACCGAAGAGGGACTCTGTGATCTGCTTTCGTACAATCCGGTCACAGTCGATGTGAATATCCCCGATAACACCGTGATGACTCCCGGTCAGGAATTTATAAAGACCTGGAGGGTTAAGAATGCCGGCACATGCCCATGGGGCGCCGGTTATGCACTGACCTTCACCGGTACCGGCGACAAAATGGACGGTCAGTTCATCGCCTTCACCGAAGTCATCCAGCCGGGACAAGAGGTTGAAATCTCGATACAGTTCAAGGCGCCGGCTGAGGCAGGTGTGTACGTAAGCACATGGACAATGACGAACCCTCAGAACGTCAACTTCCCAGACGCCATCTACGTGAAGATCATCGTGCAATAACTTGTGACGCAAGAGTTAAAACAGATCATTAAAGAAAAGGCACGCCAGTTGGGATTCTTCCTGACTGGCGTGACGACTCCTGAACCACCCCCGCACTACTCCACATTTGAAAATTGGCTCGCGCAAGGGCATCACGGCGCGATGAAATACCTCGCCACAGAACATGCCCTCACGCGCCGCGCAAACCCGCGCGAAATACTCCCCGAATGTAAATCCATTTTGGTTTTAGCTACCCCTTACGATCCTCCTGTACCTTTGGGAGAGGGGGTAGAGGTGAGGATAGCCTCCTACGCGCGCGGCGAGGATTATCACACTGTCATCCCTGCGCGAATGGCAGAACTCGTTCAATTTATCGAGAAGCAGGTTGAACGTCCGATAAAGAACCGCTACTACACAGATACGGGACCCATCCTTGAACGCGATCTCGCGCAGCGTGCCGGCATCGGTTGGATCGGCAAAAATTCCTGTCTCATCAATCCGAAACGGGGTTCATATTTTTTCATCTCCGAAATCTTTCTCGATCTCGATCTCGAACCCGATTCGCCATTCGTAAGCGATCATTGCGGCACGTGCACGCGTTGCATCACCGCCTGCCCCACCGACTGCATTTTGCCGAACCGCACACTCGACGCGTCGCGTTGTATCTCGTATCTCACCATCGAACTCAAAGAGGATATTCCTGTCGAACTGCGTGAAAAAATCGGCGATTGGGTATTCGGATGCGACATCTGCCAGATGGTCTGCCCGTGGAATCGATTCGCGCCCGAAGGCGACCCGGCTTTTGCGGATAAAGAGCCGCCTCGTTCACTGACGAGTGAACTGACTCTCATCCCTGAGGCTTTTAATCAACGCTTCAAACGGACTCCCGTCTCGCGCGCAAAACGACGCGGCTACCTGCGAAATGTCGCGGTCGCGCTCGGCAACACCGGCGACCAGCACGCGCTCCCCGTCTTGCAAAACGCGCTCAACGACGACGAACCGATGGTTCGAGAACACGCTCAATGGGCGATCGAACAAATCAATCAACGCGTAAGGGCGATATCATACTCGCAGAGTACCCACCAGGATCGGAAAGACTCATGACAAACCGAGTCGGGTCGCCCCTACTGATTGCCACCAACAACAAAGACAAGATCGAAGAACTGCAAGACCTGCTCAAAGACTTGAACTTTCAACTGGTCACGCCAGCGGATATCAACATCAAACTCGAAGTGGTCGAAGATGGTGTGACCTATGCTGAAAACGCGGCGAAAAAAGCCATCGCCTTCGCCCAAGCCAGCGGACTGCTCTCCCTAGCCGATGATTCGGGCTTGGAAGTGG
>Ga0209172_10002531_pt1 | contig 31724 bp, 25 predicted proteins | sample LarsenN4metaG_FD_184113 | JGI IMG/M metagenome (GOLD analysis project Ga0209172, IMG submission 184113) | Hot spring sediment bacterial and archeal communities from British Columbia, Canada, to study Microbial Dark Matter (Phase II) - Larsen... ... | reverse complement strand
TTTCAATTTTTCCCATTGAGCATTGGTTAAGTCGCCACGACGATAGGAGGGAAGAATCATAGTCAGACTCTGAATGCGCTAACTCTAGACTACCAAAGGATCTCAAAGGGTTTTAAAACACGCCCTAGTGATTTGCAACTTAGATACCTTTGGCTGAATCAGTAGGCTTTCTCGCAATGATGTGAAATAGGTGCCAGTGCTTCGCTTCATTGAGCGCGGTAACTGCATCTTTTTCTTCTTCATCTAGAAGTTCCACTTCAAAATTTTGAAGAAGCGCTTCAACCTGAGCGCGAGTATGGTGTGTGTGCGTTGCGATCGCCGCCCAAGTATCGCGATCGCCAAACAATTGCCCGGCAAAGCGTCCACCCGGTTTAAGTGACGCTTCGATTTGTTGCCATAATGCTGGGAAATCTGCGGGAAAGCAAAAGGGCAGCGCATAGCTGGCGTTAATTAGATCAGCCGATGGCAACTGCACTTGATCAAATCGCGCTACCTGAGTTGTTAGACGTTCTGGATGCGGCAAATCTTCGCGTTGCAACAACCGGGCGATCGCCTCCTCGGTGCCATCGATCGCCATGACCTGCCAGCCTCGCCGCAATAACTCGACCGTATCGCGCCCCTCACCACAACCCAAATCAATCGCAAAGCCGGGAGTGCCAAATCGCTCTAGCACTGCCAGCAAAGTATCGCGAGGTGGCGTGCCTGCCATCACGTCATAGTATTGCGACCAGCGATCGCTAAAGTTCAAAGTCACCATAAAGAAACTGTCAATAAACCCTATTAAGCTTAACTTTCTTGCCTGCGTGTCAGTCAGATTTTGTTAGCTCTCTGCTAGGCTTTAGGTGCAACTGGGATCAACGCAATGCATAGGTGGCTTACAGGCGAATTAGCGGTTGAACGAATTACAGTTAAGATTCGCGATTTGCCGGAACGGTTGAAAGGGTGCCGCATCACCCAACTATCTGACTTTCACTACGATGGAGTGCGGTTATCAGACTGGTTGCTGCAAGCGGCGATCGCGGCAAGCAATGCAGCAGACCCCGATCTTGTTGTATTGACAGGCGACTATGTCACCGATGAGCCTGAGTGGATTCATTCGCTGGTGCCCTGGCTCAAACAGTTAAACAGCAAATCTGGCGTTTACGCAGTGTTGGGCAACCATGACAACCATCGGCGGCGATCGGCCCGCAAAATTACGCAAGCACTCAGCCGCGCGGGAATTCGTGTCCTTGCTAACGAAATCGCCTATCCTTTCGGTACTGACTTTCCCCTGGTGGGCTTAGCCGACTACTGGACTCCAGGATTTAAGCCTGCCCCCGTGATGGAGCAGCTAGACCCCGCATTGCCGCGCATCGTTTTGGCGCCCATCCTGATAGTGCTGAGCAACTGCGACGGTGGCGCGTAGACTTGCAATTGTCGGGGCATACCCACGGTGGGCAGATCTCAATTCCGGGGGTAGGGATTCTACCAGCGCGCCTAGCCCGGTTATATACTTTGATTCCATCTCAAAAGCAGCCATTCTTCCCCCTTTTAGAATCGTGCTACAACACTCTCCGTACCTGGGCTTGGGCGCAAGGCTTTCATCACGTCGATGAGAATGCTTTGTATGTGAATCGGGGACTTGGCACCTATTTTCCCGGTCGGTTGTTTTGTCCACCTGAAGTGACAGTGATTACGCTGGAGTAAACCATGCCCTATCTCGCCCTTGCAACGGATTACGATGCAGCAATTCTCATTTTGAAACATTTGTACTGAAGTCAGAGCCTCTAAAGGCTTGTGCGCTCAATTTTATGAACGGCAGAATGGGTATTCCAGCCATTGATAGCTGTTCAAAATGAATATTTTTGTGAGAATTATTCTCATACTGAGAATTGCTGATTACGATGGCACGATCGCCAGAGATGGTGTCGTAGACAATGACACGCTGGCTGCTCTGAAACAATGGCGGAGCGCTGGACGCAAGTTGGTCTTGATTTCGGGCAGACAGTTAGATGACTTCCTGGCAATTTTTCAGCCAATTGAGTTGTTTGATTTATTGGTGGTTGAGAATGGGGCTGTTTTGTATAACCCCGCAACCCGGACTGAAAAGTATTTAAGCGATCCGCCTCCAACCGCCTTTGTTGAGCAACTCCGGCAAGCCGTTGAAGCCGCCGATGCCAATACGCAGGAATCTGATGAGTTTGGCAGGGCAATTCACGATCGCTATGGATTGGTTTCTCAAGGGCGTGTGGTTGTCGCAACCTGGCAACCGCACAGTGTGATCGCACGGACGTTAATTGAGCAAATGCAGCTCCCGTTGCAGGTTATCCTCAATAAAAATGCCGTGATGATTTTGCCTCAAGGCGTTGATAAGGCCGCAGGTCTCGCGATCGCCGCGCAGCAGTTAGGGGTAGAACTGGCACAGGTGGCGAGTATTGGGGATGCCGAAAATGACCTGGCGTTTTTAACTCAGTCCGGTTTTGCAGCAGCGGTTGCGAATGCCTTACCAGAGGTGAAAGCCGCAGCTGATTGGGTCGCGTCGGCTAGTCATGGCGCAGGTGTAGTCGAATTAATTGCCAACCTACTTGATCAGGATGCACTCGGTCGCTCCGAGCCGTAACAGAAGCCCATGAACCCCTCGGCGATCGCCCACACGCTCCGAAAACTGCTCAGCTCTAAACGGTTTGCCATTCTCGAAGCCGTAGTGATTGGACTTGTGGCTGCCTTAGCAGCTGTGTTGCTGAAGCAGGGCGCGATTGTTCTCGGTAATTGGCGCTTACAAGAAACATTGCTCCTACCAGCTTATGTGGTGCTGCCACTGCTGGGTTGTGGGGGTGGCGCGATCGCGGGGGTGTTAATCGAGCGGTTGGCACCGGAAGCCGCGGGGAGTGGTATTCCCCAGGTGAAGGCAGCCTTGGGGTATGTGCCGATCGCGCTGGATCTACGGGTTGCTGTGGTCAAACTGCTCAGCACCATGACGATTCTCAGCTCTGGGTTTGTCTTGGGGCGGCAGGGGCCAACCGTGCAAATTGGGGCGGCGCTTGCGGCACAACTCAGTCGTTGGGTGCCAGCCTCCCCCGATCATCGACGACAGTTAATTGCGGCTGGAGCGGCAGCAGGTTTAGCGGCGGGTTTTGATGCCCCAATTGCGGGGGTGATGTTTGTGATCGAAGAACTCCTGCACGACTTTTCAAACCTGACGTTGGGCACGGCGATTTTGGCCTCGTTTACAGGTGGGGTGATTTCTCGCCTGCTGGCAGGCCCTAACCTGAAACTGGGCATCGATCCCTTGGCAGAGATCAGCTTTGTCCCCCAAGAGATCCCGATATTTTTGCTGTTGGGCTTAGTGGTTGGGATCTTTGCTGCTCTATTCAATAAAGGGATTTTGTTGAGTGTTCAGTTTGGTCGCCAACGGTTGCGCCTCCCCTTACCTGCTAAATTAGCTCTGGCGGGATTGGTGATTGGCGGTACGACCGCTCTATTGCCCCTCAATTTTCGTGACCCGACCCGATTGCAAGTCTTTCTCACCAGTGAGGATGCTTCCTGGCAAATGACGCTGCTGGCGTTTGTCGTGCAGTTTGGCTTAACCCTGGTTGCCTGCGCGGCTGAAGCTCCGGGTGGACTGTTTATTCCCAGTTTGATTTTAGGTGCGGCGCTAGGGCATCTGGTGGGACTGGTTGCCCAAACCTCAATCAGCATTGCGCCGCTGACTTACACGCTGGCTGGCATGGGAGCCTTTTTTAGTGCGGTGGCAAAAGTGCCGATCACAGCGATTGTGATTGTGTTTGAGCTAACGACAAATTTTGAGCTAGTGCTGCCTCTGATGATTGGTTCGGTGACGGCTTACCTGGTAGCCGAACAGATTCTGCCGGGTTCGCTATATACGCACCTGCTCGAAATGCAGGGCATTCACCTCCATGAAGAACAATCGCAAGATGGTCTGTGGACGCGCTTGAGTGCTGCCGATGTGATGCAACGCAAGGTCGAAACACTGGCCAGTTCCATGAGTCTGGAGGAAGTCAGACAGGCATTTGGGCGATCGCACCATCGAGGTTTTCCGGTTTTAGCAGATGGCAAACTGGTTGGCATTGTGACCCAGGCCGATCTCGACAAAATCGCCCAGCGCAGCCTCCTCCCCGATGCCGAGTTAGCGCAAATCATGACGCCTCAACCGATTACAGTCAGTCCACTCGCCCCCTTGAGTCAAGTGCTGTACCTGATGTCGAAATACAAGGTGTCGCGCCTGCCTGTGGTTGAGCAACGTCGCATTGTTGGCATCATCACCCGCAGTGATATTTTGCGCGTTGAGGCTGATAGTTTGCGGGGCGAAGAAGCCTTTGGGCCACGGCCTGCGCCTTCTTACGTAATCTATGAAACGCGATCGCCCGCGCGAGGCAAAGGTCGCATTCTGCTGCCGTTGAGCAATCCAAAAACAACAGATGTGCTGTTGAAGTTGGCCTTGGCGATCGCGCGGGAACAGGAATACGAAATCGAGTGCCTCCAAGTCATTCTTGTGCCACGCCACCGCTCACCTGCTGAAACTCCCGTACGAGCTACCTACAGCCAGCGTCTCTTGCGGCGGGTGAGCCGTCAGGCAGAACGATGGGATGTCTCACTGCATACGCAAATTCGGGTGGCCCACAATGTCGAGCAGGGCATTTTAGACGCGATCAAAGAACGGCATATCGACCTTTTGCTGATGGGTTGGAAGGGCAGCACCTCAACCCCGGATCGCATTTTCGGTGATGTTGTGGATACCATTATTCGGCAGGCTCCCTGCGACGTGGTGTTAGTTAAACAGGCGCAAAACCTCACGCCGCTGGCTGAGTCAGAAGTCAATTCCAGTTCCGTTGAGGCACTCTTTCGGATGCTGCAGCTACAACGGTGGTTGATTCCAGTGGCGGGTGGTCCCAACTCTCACTATGCCCTGCAACTGCTGCCAGCCTTGATTTCACTCAGCCGATCGCCCCAAATTTCGCTCTGTCAGATTTTTCACCCCGCAGATCCAAACCACGATTTAAGTTTATTAACCAAAGATGCTGCCTTCCTCCAAGAAGCCTTGCAGTGTCCGGTTACAACCCTGCCGATTTGCTCGGCTGCTGTTGCCGACACAATCATCGATGTCTCTCGCACCGGACAGTACGATGTCGTTGTCTTAGGTGCCAGCCGCGAAGGACTTTTGCAGCAAGCAATTCACGGCAACATTCCCGAGGCGATCGCGCGCGGTTGCGCCTGCACCGTCATTCTCGTGCGCAAAGCAGATGCTTAGAAGTCACGAAAAACTGGCTGAACAGAGAACCGTTCCACTCCAAAACATCCTGCATCCCTACCAGGGACTCCCCACCATTGTGAAGGCGGCCCAATAGTAGGGATGCGCTAGCGGCTGATTTTGTGGAATACCGAGTGTAGTCGGCAAGATGATGCCGCCGCGAGTTCCGCGCAATTCACCATCCTGGATATTGACTGTCCCGCGAATCAAAGCAAGCTGTGCAACTCGTAAGGCTTCCGCCTTGATGGGTGCCGTCTGCAACTGCTTATAAAACTCTGACATCAAGCCCAGTGTACCTGCATCGCTGACGTACCAGAGGCTGGCGACAGCCGTTTTAACCCCGGCTTGCACCGCAAAACCCGCAAAGCCCAGCTCGGCCTCATCACTACCGATCGCGGTGCGACAGGCACTCAACACCAGTAACTCCACCGGCGGGTTGTTCCAACCCAGTTGGCGAATCTCATCTAACCGCAGTTTGCGATTCCATAACTGAATGTAGGAGTTGCTCACACCGCCTGCCTGAAACTCGCCGTGAGTTGCTAAGTGAATGATCGAGTAAGGTTCTGCTTCGCGAGCTGCCTTCAGGTTCTCGAGAGTAAAGGCTTCGTTGAGTAGCGATCGCCCCTCCCAAAGATCTTCGGAAATTAATGAAATCTCGGTTGGCACTGAGGGTAAGGGCGGTAAATCCGTAAATTGGGATGCTCCCAAAGCCAGGACTTTTGCATTTTTCAAAGAAACATAGCGCGTATCCGTCAGGCTCAGACTGGGCATCAATCCGGCACTATACTTCTCAACTAAAAACTGCTTGCCATCGTGCAGTGCCGCCAGTGGAATCAGCCGTAAGCCTGTCTCTGAAATGTAAGACAGGTTCGTAATTTGCTGCTTTTGCAGCTCTGGCTCAATCGGCGCAACCAACCAACGATAAAGCTGCTGTGCAGAGGGTAAGTAGCTCTTAGTCAAGACTTTGCGGGGGTCGCTTACCTCGCGAATAAACCGCAGAGAGGTTTCAGTCACCTTAGCGCGTGTCGCACCTGCAACCAACCGTCGAATCGGTTGCCCTTTGCCCGTTACTACAATGATTTCAAGTTGATCATTAGCGCTGGGTGTCAACCGCGATCGCTGGGCGATTTGTTTTTCAATTTGAGCCGCTTGACGCGTAGTGAGTTCTTTTGCATCCGCGATCGGTAAGTCTAGCGTGTCTGACCCTTCAGCCACCGCCGCCGGAATAAAGGAAAGATAGACCAGCGCAGGTTTTGCTCCTGTAATGGAAGTAATGCGATCGAGCAACCCAGGCGGATCAACTTCTAACTGGGGCAGGTCATCTGGCAGGTCTAAATAATCTTCAAACTCAGCATCATAGTCATCATCCAGTTGAGCCACCTCTGAGTCATCAGAATCCGGATCGTCGCCAAAATCACCGCCAAATACATCATCAAAATCATCGGATTCATCTTCCAGATCATCCGAAAGGTCTTCCTGGTCTTCTGGGTTAAGTGTCGGAGTGGGCGAAGGGGTAGGCGAAGGGGTAGGCGAAGGGGTAGGCGAAGGGGTAGGCGAAGGAGATGGCGAGGGGGAAGCCGTAATATTAATTTGAATCGTGCCAACGGTTGTGGTTTCCGAGAAGGACTGGGTTGGGGTAATTTCGGAAGTCTCGAACTCTGTCACAATGCTGCCTGCTGTGCCGTTTGTAGACGCATCACCCACAGTAAATATCGGAAAGATTGGGTTTTCTAGATTGATCACCACGCTGCCTGGCCCGTCTATCCCCCTTGCACTGATGGTATCGCCTCCCTCAGTGGTACCTGTCCCTTGAATCGCGCGTGCATTAATCGTTACGGTGCCACCTGGCCCAAGCTCCTGAGCATCTGCCAGAATCGTGTTAAACCGCACATTATTGAGGGCCGTCAGGGTAACATTACCAGCTGCCGGAGAAAACCCAGGGTTAGAGGTGTCAATATCCCATAAATCCAGGTTAGCTCCGCTGATGGTAATCGATGCGCCATTAATCGTGCTGATCCGGGTTCCGGGAGACATTGAAACCGTACCAGCCCCATCGTTATCGGCATCGGCTCGAAACGTGGCTGACCCCAAATTAATGCCAAAATCAACATTTGTTTGGATCTCGATATTGTTCGTTGCTTCAAGAATGACGTTCCCGATCTGAGCTGCCAAGGCGGTGGCTGAAATTGTCACCGATTGTCCCGGCAGATCAGCTGCAAAAATATCAGGTAGTTCGGTATCGGCAGAGCCAGGGGATGCCTCAACAATCGTGATGTTTTCGGGGTCGAGCAGCAGGGTTCCGGATGTGCCAGCCGGGGCAGACACATTGGCTTGACCCCGATAAATTAGGGTTTGCTTACCCGATACTTCGACAAAGCCACCGTTACCAAAGTTTGCCCCTCCTTTAGCTGAAATGGTGCCATAAAAGCGTGTGATGTCGTCTGCCCAGAGGATCACGCGACCGCCATCGCCCTGAGTCAAGGCATCCGCCCCGATCGCCGAGCTAGCATCCACAAAGGTGGCGATCGCATTGGGTACTGTGCCTAACCCCTGATAATCGCCCCCAATCAGCACCGTTCCGCCCCCATTCGTCCCCGATGCGTTGACCGAGGCTTGCAGCAGCCCCACTTGATTTCCCAACAGTTGCACGGTGCCACCCTGCGTGCCTGCGACATTCACAGTGCCGCTTACCAGCGTAGTTCCCGGCTGTGCCGCAACGTTGGTGGTGGAGCCATTTAAGCGAATCGTGCCATCGGGGTTGACGGTGATCTGGTTCGCTGTGTTAATGCTGCCACCTGTGAGGAGTTGCGGCAGTGACGGAGCATTCGGACTGTTCAACGCGGTCGATTGCAGTTCGAGGCTGAGCAAGCTACCCGGCTGAGTCAGGCGCACCAGGCTAGTTCCCGGTACGGATAGCAACGTGACTTGCCCACCCGGCGCGGTGAGGCTGCCAGCATTAACGACAGTGCCACCCAGCAGACTTAAGGATTGACCAGGCTGAACCGCAAGTGCCCCCAGGTTGGCGATCGCCCCCGGTTGTGCCGCATCAAAGATGAATTGGTTGGGTGAACCGACCAGCGCCGCATAGTCCGGGGTGCCAACCGCAGTCAACCAGTTAGTCCCAAAACCAATACCATTGGCCGTTGTTGCCGTAAACGCTGCCGGAACGTTGAGACTGGCATTCGTGCCAAACACAATCCCAGCCGGGTTCATCAGGTAGAGGTTAGGGTTGCCACCCGTCACCTGGATCAAGCCATTGATATAGGACGGATCACCCCCGACCACACGCCCTAAAATGTTGGCTAGCTGGGGATTGGCTAGAAAATTGGCGATTTCTCCCTGCGTTAACCCAAACTTTTGAAAGTCAAGAAACAGGTTTTTGCCATCGCCAGAAGCAGCACCCCCCGTGATGGTGTACTGGTTGCCGTTCTGCTGTACCTGGGTGTTAGTGCCACTGGCAGGGGCGATCGACTGAGCTTGCACGCTATTCAGGGCGCAATTTGTCCCCGCGATCGCCAGAGTCAGCACAATCGCGCTAGTCACGGCTGGATGGACGCGACCAATTTGCAGCAGCCAGCTCGTTAAATCTGGTGCTGTCTTTGGTTCAGGTGTCGGGGTTGGTTGTGATGCGTCGTTAGGGTAGATGCGAGAACGGTCAGCCAAGTTTTCACTCCGAATCTACAAAAAATGCTGTTGTTACCGAGATGTGCAGGTTCACGTCCATGTTGAGATAGGATACCCAGTTTCAACTCAGCCAGCGATCGCCATTCTGCCAAACATTATCCTAGACACAAAGCGCAGCACTTAGATGTAGCATTTCTTGAGTCAGTGCTGTGAGGGGAGAAAACGTATGGCTTTTTTGCTGGTGTTTTTGGTCGTACGACTCATTTTCTGGTTTGTTGCCTTTCCAAACCCTGACGAAGCCTATTATTGGCTGTGGGGTCAGCGTCCCGAGTGGTCTTACTACGACCATCCTCCCTTTCACGCCTGGATTCAAGGACTGTTTGCATCCGTTTTAGGGCGTTCTGAATTTGTTGTGCGACTGCCAAACCTGTTCAGCAACGGTCTATTTTTCTGCCTTTATTATAAAATCTGTCAGTATCTCTACCCTGACCATTATCAGGGGAAATTTAAGCGCGTTCTTTTGTTGCTATTCGCTTCGCCGCTTTACTTTCTCTTTTTGGCGCTGGCCTGGCATGATCACTGGCTGATCACCTTTTCCCTTTTGGGGATGTATTGGTTCATCACGTTTGCCGATCGCTACCGTGAAACAGGCAAGGGTGAAACGTGGCGCTTGTTGGGAGCGGGGGCTGCAATGGGATTGGCGTTGCTGTGTAAGTACAGCGCCGTATTTGTGTTAGCGGGGTTCTTCGCGACGATCGTGACCGACAAAAAACTCCGCTCGCTTTTGTGGGACTGGCGCTTGTATCTGGCAGGGGCGATCGCGGCTGGTGGACTGGTGCCAATCCTGATCTGGAATTTGCAGAATGACTGGCAATCGTTTCAGTACTACGCCGATCGCAGCGTTCAAACAGCAGGCTTCTCGCTCCGGTGGGAGTCTTTGTTGGGGTTTGTTCTATTCTCAATTTTGATGGTCTCCCCGTTTCACTGCCGGGGCTTCTGGAAAGTACTGCGAAAAGTATCTCCGCTCAAAGTGCTTAGCCCTGTCTACCAACGACTTGCGTTTTGGGTTTTTATTATCTCTACCGGGACACTCTGCATTGTTTCTCTGTTGTCTGCTGCCCTCTATTACTGGAATATTCTGGCCTATCTCCTGCTATTTCCCCTGGTGGCTGGGTTAGGCAGTCCTAGCACGCTGCAGCCCAACGCTGCACCCAAAGCAGTTAGACGATTTCCTGGTTTAGGGGCAAAGGTGTATGGCTTACTGTTTGCGACGCTGCTCGTGGTTCACTACGCGATCTTTCCGCTGTCAGCCCTGGTTAGCAAAGAGGGGGATCCCGATTCACGCATGCTCTACGGCTGGAACCAGGTTGAACAGGTCGTCAAAAACAAAATGAATGAATTGGGGGGCGATCGCGCCGTTGCTCTCTTTACAACCGACTACCGCTCGGCCTCGGCATTGGCTTACCAGCTCAACCGGGCGGATGTGCTGGCGATTTCTGAGCGCATTGACCAGTTTGACTTCTGGTATCCCCGCGACTACCCGACGCTCAAAGGCAAGCCTGCCCTAATTCTGTGGGATGACTGGCATCCCCTGACAGATGAGGTGCGATCGCAGCTATCGGCAGAGCCAGGGGCGATCGAAATTCCTGTGACATGCTTTGGCAAATGGATTAAAAACTATTACTTAACCACCGGACGCGCGTAAGTGCTTTGCGAATTTTTATTTCCTATCAACCTGGTAAACCTACCCTGTTGACATCGAAAAGCTTCCTCGTGAGTTTGCCTCTGCCGAGCCAGCCACGCCCAGCCGCAAAACTTAGCGCGTTGGCACCGACCACCAGGCGATCGCATAGGGTTGAATCGGCTCGTTGACTTTGCGATGCATCACGACTCGCAGCTTATAAGCCCCCGTTGACGGAATTTGAAAGAACAGATGCTCAAGGCTATCAACGGTGCTGACAGATGACCAGATCGCCTTACGAATATCGGTCTCATCGGCTCGCATCAGATAGAGATTGAGATCATTCAAGCCGCGATCGCGAAACGTCTCATCCAAGTCATACAGACCATTTTGGTTGCGATCATTCAGCTCGACCAGGCGATTCCAGGCGAGGGTGGCGGAGATGTAACTGCCCCCTCGCAAGGGCTTTGCAAACACATAATCGCGATAGCTGGGAACAGTAGTGCCATTGGGTTGAGGGGTAGGGCTTTGGGCGATCGCGCGGTAATCCCAACCGAGGCTCGGCACCGGACGACTGCCATCCCACTGGCCACCGTTAAATTGCTGATAAGCTCGAAACGCATTGAGCTGCCCCGTCCCCATTTGAATATGGAGCGGAATCGTCTTATCTTGCGCCGCGTCAGACTCTAACCAGGTGTTGTTGCTTTTATCAAGCACCGTTCGGCTCATGCCCAGGTAAAAACCGTTGCCAGTGTCTTTTAACTTATCGGCAGAGTTGAGCAAAACCGCTTTCATCACTTCGGGGCGGCGACTGTCGGTTGTCCAGGGCAGGGTGCAGCCACGCCCAGCCACACAACTGCGCCGGAGTTGGCGATCGCCGTGTTCTTGCAACAAAGCCACGCTGCCTGTCACATGGGGAGCCGCAAAGCTCGTACCCGTGGAGGTATTCACGCTGCCATCAAGTCGCAACAGCGAAATCTCACTCCCCGGCGCAGTTAAGCCAATCGCACGGCGTGGCCCCAGATTACTTTCGATACCTTCGATCGCGCGACCTGCCCCACTTGGATCGCCCAAGTTCGCAAAATCAACCTTACGAAAAATTCCCCCCAACCGCATTGTGAAAGAAATATTCAACCCGTTGTAGTTGTCAGTTGGGATGGAAATTCCTCCCTTGCCCTGGTTTCCGGCAACAATATAGAGGGTTTGATGCACTCGCGTTGACCAATCGACACATTGAGTCAGCAGCGCATTGCCATCTAAAACGGCTTTCGGGCGCGGATCCTGGCGCAACGATTCGCCAAAACTAAAGTTGATCGCTCGGACATCACCACCATTTTGACTGGCAATATTTTGGGCAGAAAGGCACTCTTCGGGCTGTCCGTAGCGTTTAGGGGTGCCTGCCGCCGCAGAATATAACCGTGCAGCTGGAGCAACCCCTGGTACATGCTTGGCACCCCCAAGAATAATGCTGGCTACGCTGTGCGCATGATTATCGACATTCGCGTTGGTTTTCGCCAGCGTATCTCTAAAAAAAACCTGACTAATTTGGACGAGTGGCTTTTGCGAAACGGCTTTATCAATTCCAAACTTACCGGGACGACCGATCTCGACTTGTCCCAGCGCAATCTTGCGTCCGGTCAAGTTGTAGGGCTGACTTTGTAAGCGCAACGCATCAATGCCAAACTCTGCAACAGAACTGGTCTGTAAGCGCACGGTTTTACGAGAAGCGATCGCACCACTTGCCCAAGTTGTTACAATCACCCCACTCAGGCAATAAACCATCAAAAATGTTCGCTTTTGCACCATGCGATCGCCTAAAGAATTAATAAAGTGATCAAATCATCATGTCTTGAGCGGAAGACTGGAATCTCATTTTGTTAAAATTACTACAACTATCAGCCACGCTTAGGAGGATCCTGCCAGCCATGACCGATAAGTCAACCGTTATCGCTCCCTCAATTTTATCAGCCGATTTTAGCCGTTTAGGCGACGAGATCAAAGCCGTCGATGCCGCTGGCGCTGATTGGATCCATGTTGATGTAATGGATGGTCGTTTTGTTCCCAATATCACGATTGGTCCTCTGATTGTTGAGGCGATTCGCCCGGTGACCCAAAAGCCCCTCGACGTTCACTTGATGATTGTTGAACCTGAGAAATATGTGGCTGACTTCGCCAAAGCCGGAGCCGATATCATCTCCGTTCACGCTGAGCATAACGCGTCGCCCCACCTGCACCGCACCCTCTGCCAAATCAGAGAGCTGGGCAAAAAATCAGGCGTTGTGCTGAACCCTTCCACTCCCCTTGAGTTGATTGACTATGTCCTCGAAGTCTGCGACCTCGTGCTGATCATGAGCGTCAACCCCGGTTTTGGTGGTCAGAGCTTTATCCCCGCTGTGTTGCCTAAGATCCGCAAATTGCGTCAAATCTGCGATGAGCGCGGGTTAGACCCCTGGATCGAAGTGGATGGTGGCTTGAAAGCCAACAACACCTGGCAAGTGCTAGAAGCGGGTGCTAACGCGATCGTGGCAGGCTCTGCTGTGTTTGGTGCAAAAGATTACGCTGAAGCGATCACTGGCATTCGCAACAGCAAGCGCCCAACTCCAGAATTAGTGACAGCTTAACCAACAGCAACAAAATTGCTGCTCGTCTGAATTGAAACGGGTTACTCTCACGGGTAGCCCGTTTTTTGCAGAGGGGATAGAGTAAAGAGATAGGTTCGCAACGTTTTGGATTATTTCTATGCTGAAGGCATCGCCCCATTCCCCCTCCGACTCCATGACGGCCCCCAACACTGAAGCCCTCCAACAATTCAGTGACTTAGAACTGGCCCAAGCCTTACTCGAAAAACTCGCTGTCTCTGACGCAGACTGGCATCGGCTTAAGTCCAATCGCACCGTCCGGGCGCGAGAACAGGCGATCGCCGCGCTTGTCTTTCTGCTCAAAAACCAGCCCGAAGAAGCCTTACCTCGTCTGCAGCAGGCAGTTGGCTGGTTGGATCGCTCGATTTCTGCACCACCCTGTCCGAGTCATGGGAAATAAGCGAGGGAGAAGCCAGATCTCGCCAAAATTGGTTTAACCAATTGCACCAGCGACAAATTTGGTCAAGGCTGGGAAAACTAAAGGTGCAGTGGAGATTGCTTTGCTATGTCTAATTCTTTGCCTGATCAGCCTGCTGAATCGCAAGAAACAGCTGAGTTTAACGCCGCTCTTGCAGAGGTTGAGCGATCGCTGACAGAACTGAAACAACGCCACACCCAAGTTTTGCATGACCAGCAACGACAGGCCGAGTTAACGCATCGGCGCGAACGCATTCACCAGCAAGCCAACTACCGCTCTCAACCGGAATTGCGAGAAGAATTAAACCAGATTGAAAAGCAACTTGATGAGTTAGAAGTCAATTTAGAGAGTCGTCTATTCAACTGGGCCAGCTTGAAACGCCCTTTCTGGCAAATTGTGCGCTTTGGCGGCCTGGGCTTCATCATCGGCTGGGGGTTAGCCTATGCCACTCTGCGATCGCCCCAAACCGTGCCACAGCCACCGCCACCAGTCGAGCGCCAATAACAGCGAAATCACTCGTATCGACACCATATACAAAAGCTTCTCCTGTGTTTAAGCGTGAAACACCTTGAATCATCAGGAAACATTCAGTCACGCTGAATCTTTTGTGTCTCAAATACAAAACAACACAGGAGAAGCAAGCAGCCTTCTACACCCAAACACGCTCAAGCATTCTGCTAAGCAGCTCTACTTGAAATCCACCAGATCGCTAGAAAGTAAACGTTGTGCGAATGGTGCCAATGAAAACGTCGTTGTTATCGTTGTTTTGATTGGGCGCAGTGAGCCAAATTAGACCCGGAGTAATCGAAATATTCTGCGTTACCTGGTACTTGTAAAACGCCTCAACGTGGAAGGGCACATCATTCTCAAAATCTGGGTCGCCGGCCACATCCAAATCTGTCAAGTACGGTTCAGCGCCGACAATAATGCCACCCAGGTTGCCCTTCTTACCCAAATCGGGAAAGGCGAGTGTCACGGCGTAGTTCAAGATCGTGGCATCACCGCTACCGATTAGCCGCGCTTTCGTCAGGCCAAACCAGCCACCGATCGCAAATTGCGGAAATAGCTTATAAGACACCTCAACCCCATAAGAGTTGCTGACAACCGGACTAACTGGCAATCCCGCTGCTTCCCAGGGACGATTGGCAAAGTTAGTGCCTGTGCCAGCAAAGCCAAATCGACGCGAAGCAGGTGCCGTGCCATCATAGGCGTGAACGTAGGTCAAACCGATTTTGAGCGCATTACTTGGCTGAATCACAACCTGTGCTAAAGCCGAGTAGTTGCCGTCAAACAGACCTGCACCCGATGCAGGATTGTCTGCTTCGTTGGCAATGTAACCAACATCCAGCTTAAACACCTTGTTAAACGTGAAGTTTAGGCCAACACCCGCGCCCAGAGGCCCAATCCGATAGATCGGGTTACGCTCGCCGAATCGAGAGAGGGCACCGTTACCACCACCAAAGCCTTCAAAAAAGGGATTGACCGTATCGGCATAGTAGTGGTGCAGCGCGTTAGCCCCGAAAATATTGACTGCCAGTTTGTCACCCACAGGGAAACGGTAGTCGAGAATGTCGAGTACAAAGTCATTGCCGCTGGTACCGTCATAGGTGAAACGACCTTCGCTGGTGCCAATTTGGGATTGAAATGTGGTACCCGCATTGCCTGCCTGCAAACGGGCGCGCAATCGATCCTTTCCAGTGAAGCTGGTCAAAAAGTTGAGGCGAACGCGATCATGAAACACGGTTTCGGCATCCACATCCTCACCAAAAGCATCGGCTAAAGCAAAGATCACTTCACCCGTTAATTTGGTCGTGGTTGAAAACTGCTGCTTCTCAAGCGTGGTGGTGCGAGCTTCCAGGGCATCTACGCGTCCGCGCAGTGTGGCTAACTCGGCAGCAAACTCTTCTTGCAGTTTCTTAAGTGCATCCAAGTCTTCTTGCTTGACAAAATCGGCGGTGTTTGCCGCAATTAATTCACTGATGCGATCTAAGCAAGCGTTTAAACCAGCCGCAAACTCATAGCGAGTCAGGGCTTGATTGCCACGAAAGGTGCGATCGGGATAACCGACAATACATCCGTAGCGCTCAACCAATGACTGCAACGCTTGAAACGCCCAGTCGGTCGGGCGCACATCGGTTAACTGAGAAACCGAAGTCACCTGTGACATTGAAGCATCGTCAGCCATTGCCTCTAACGACGATACGGGTACTGCTTCTAGCTCAACACCTGGCTGAGTCTCCTCAGCGATCGCGATCGCGGCAGCCAACAGGCTAGCAACCATTGAAATGGGAGCAGTCAACCAATACTTATTGAATATTCGATACATAGATAAAAACCCTCACAACCACCTTTGTCATTGCGTTTCAATGACTATGCGAACATCACGCTAGGTAAATTGACTGGTATATTCTGTGTATTTGGGAACAAATAATCCGTAGTATTGCGGGCTTCGCATTGAACTCATGCCAAGATGACATGATTAGCCACAATTCCTCTGAAAAGCACACCTGACGACTTTGCGCGATCGCCCAAAAACCTCAAGCTAAAAATTTAGGGCTTGCTATTTAACGCACGCTTTTTAACAACAGTCCGTTTGCTTGACTCTTTTCCAGAATTGACATCAGTGCCTTACCCCAACTATGTGAGGTGCTGTAAAACTGCTCTTGCAATGGCTGACAACTCTGTTGCTTTTGCTGATAGAGTGCGCGATCGTCCCAGCCTCTTCCATCTCCACCTCCTACGACCGCGAGCCATTAACTCCTGGAGCAAATTTCTGCTTGCTGATCGAAAAATAAGCCAAAAATCTAGAAAATTGTTTCTACGTAGAATAAGCGAAAGCACGTAAATATTTACACTAAGTTCACTAGAAGGCGTTAGTGGATTTACGGCAAATTTATACGGGCAGGTTTAAATTAATTTCAGTAATATTTTTACCTCAAGAAAGAAAGCTTGGGTAGAAATTTATTTTTCCAATTTGTTCTCTAAGTCTGAATTCAATAAGAATAGAACCTTTGGGTATTCGGACGAGTTTGTATATGAAGCTTGTTTTAGTCGATGAACCAGGCATCAGACTTGAGCGGTTAGCAGTTTGATTTAGCTCCCTCAATCCAAATCGCGATCGGTTTTAAACGGGTGCTCTGACTTCTTTCAGCAGTCCTAGTTCTCTTGAAGAATCCGAGCAGGCTGAGTATTTTTTCGCACATATTTTGTGTCTACCAGAAACACATTGCTGAGGACGACGCGACCGCGTTGGCCAGAGTTGCAGTGCCAACTCAACCTGGTTTCTGTTTTCTGATTACTAAACTGGAGAGGAATTTGATGAACCTAAGTCCAAAAAATCTTTTTCAAAAGACATTTGCGCTGACCTCGGCGATCGCGGCAACGGCAACACTTGCCCCTTTATCAGCCCAAGCAGCAACATTTTCTAGCAGCAATGCGGCGGTTACAATTAATAACTTTAGTGTTGAGCCAGTTCAAGCCGATGCATTCACTGATGCTGTCACAAATACAGTCGCCTTTGAGGGCAGTGTGGACGCGACTGCCAATGCCGATGCCACTTTTACTGGGTCAAGTGCTTTTAACACAACTGATAGTACCGTCCAGGGGCAAGGGTTGGTTTATAGCGGAGATGCAGCAAGCTTTGCCCAAGTTGCAGGCTTCTTTATTCTCAATCCGGGCAGTGTTTTTTCCTATAACTTCACGGTGGCCCTAGACTTAACCGTCAAAGCCAATGAACCCCAAGACAATGCATCTGCTTTTGGTAATGTTTTATTTGAACTATTTGACAACGCAAGCGGTGAACTGATAGACCAGTTTGGTGTTACAGGTGAGTTGTTTGCCACATCTAATAAATTTACTCCCTGGAATCCATTCAACTACATTCCTTCTGACTTTGTAGAGGTTACTGACTTTAGTTCTGATATTAACTTTGATGGTACGACAACCAACGCTAAAACTGAGATTTCGGGGATTTACTCGCGTCAGTTTGGCAGCCCAATCACACTCCGCTTACAAGAGACAAAGCTGACAGGAGCAAGAGCCGAAGCAGTACCGGAACCATCTGAAATTGTAGGCACGATGATTGCTGGTTCCCTTTTGTTTGTAGGTTTACGCCGCCGATCGCGGCTACGTAAAGAAGCCCAAATCAGCATTTGAGTTAAGTAGGCTCTGTCACCAACACACGATTCGACGTTGCGGCACCGCTTGCGCTAGCGACGCTATAGGAATAGCTCGAAGTGACAGGGTAAACACTTGAATGAACGTCAGTAAGCGGGGGCACGTCGTGAGTGTCTCCGCTTATTACTTCGGCATAACTCATCGCGATCGCCCTTCCATCAGGGGATACAACTCGTTTCACAACAACTCGACGTTGCATAATAACCTCTTTGCTTACTGTAAGCGGGCCGTTAGTTCGCTTTCTAACCACTCTTGAAACAGGCGATCTCGAATGATTTGCTGAGTTTCAGGGGTTAGCTCAGCAGGAGTCACTTCCTCAACTAACAACAAATGAAACCCCTGCTCTGTTTGAATTGGGCTTAATAGTTGCCCTGGTATCGCCGAAAAGACAGCCACCGCGATCGCTGGTAGCAAATTGTGTCGGTGGACAAATCCTTCATAACCACACCGTCGCCGCCGCTCAGTGTCAATGTCATAAAGATGAGCGGCCTCAAAAAAGCTAATCTCTGATTCTTCAATCTGATAAAACAATTCTTGCGCGATTTGACTGTAAGGAACCACGATTTGATAGAGAAGAACCTGATCAAAACTGAGCCGATTTTCAGCAAAAAAGCGGGCAACTTCTGAATCAAACAGTACTTTGCTTAACTTGTTTATCAGGATTTTATCGCGAATTCCGACTTCCCATTCTTCGGGGGTCACTCGTTGGTTTGCTAACCAGATAAATGTGTCACTGGCATGCTCTAGCCGGAGTTTACGCCGTTGATAATCCGCTTCTGTTTGAATTTCATCTGACTCTACCGCGATTGCATATTCTTGAGCAATCTGGTTAATTAGTTCTTGTTGGAGAACTTCTCGATAAATCTCTTTATATCGCAGGGTTTTCTTTAAAGAGTAAACAATCACATCGGATGGCATCTCTTCCGATAAATTGCTAAGCATGGGAGGCACCTGTTCTAAAAGATTCAGTTGCGCTGCCATATCAATCACCGCTTTATCATTGTTTAAAGATCAACATTTGAAGGGGTATTTTTGCAGGATTAAAATTAAGCAGAACATACGAAATTCGCCGACTGATCCTGATGGAAGTTGAGACAGCAGCAACTTATATATTGTTGCTATTTATACTACTTCTTATTGCCAAGGAAAACCTCCAAGAGATAACAAATCTACCAACTTAATTCAGGTTATTGAGTTAGTGGCTTCGTGGTGAAATCGGGAAAAATCCTATGAAATTGCATTTTAATCCTTATAATGTGTTTCAAAGAAAAATTGAGAGGTGTTTCAAATAGAAGTACCTCTCAGCTGTTCTGGTGTAGTCGCAGCTTTTCATTACACAAAATTAAACACACAGCTTTCCGCTCAAACTAGTAACTTATCTCAACCCAAAGTAATCAATAAATTAGAGGGCTTGATGATTTTCAGAATTTCCAATCTGAGATTGAAATACTCTAAACATTAGGTTGTTCGAGCTACAGCCGATGCATAAACATAGGTATAGCCATTGCCAGCCGCAATCGCACTTGAAACACTACCTGCTACAGCCCCTGCAACAGATCCACCAATTGCAAAACTATAGCCTGTTTGGCTAATCGAGTAGGCAACAAAGTAACCAGCGTTAGCTGATTGATCAAGGTCGCTAGTAAATTGAGCTGAAAAATCATTCCCCCCATTTACCCAACTGTTTGCTGAAGCAATGGGTTCATAAACGTCTAGATCAGAAATCTTTAAAAACATCGCAATTTTTCCAATAAATAGCAGTGATTGACGTAACTAGCAGATTAAATTAACGACTCGTCTTACTTCTAGTGGTTCGTTGAGCCTGCTGCCAGTTATTACTCTTAAAAAGCAGGGAAGTTATGTACAAAAGGTTTCTTAAGAAACCTTTTGTACATGTCTAATCAGCCTAGTCAAGTTCTATTTAGCCCTAGAGCTTGAAAAAGAGCCAGACGAGGCTTTGTTACGAGTGCAGTAATGCCAGGGATAGTAATAGTTGATTGACGAGTAAGCACTCGCATCAGTAAAGGTAAAGGCTTCTGCAAAATAGGTGCCGGATGCATGGGCACCCGAAAACGCTTTAGCACGCGCAAAACCACCTTCAACTTGACTACACCTGGTTGCTTCTAAATACTGCAAATCAGAAACAGTCAACATTTGATTGCCTCCAATCTAAGAAGTTTTATTAGAGGCTTAATCTGCTGCTGAGCTGGAACTTGAGCGCGAAGAAGCGCTGCTGCCACCAAACCAGAGGAAGGAGCTTGAGCGAGCGTTTGTGTAAGTAGAGGTGCTCGTTCCGGCAAAATAAACGCCACTTGCGTAGGCAGATGCAGAGGCATCAGCAATAGCAAGACCACCTTCAATCTTTTCGTTATTAACAACTTCTAAATGTTGAAGATCAGAAATAATCATGGCTTGTTTTTCTCCTATTCAAAATTGTTTTTTGGGGCAATCAACTGTGATTGCTGATTTTAGGATAGAGGTTCTTTTGAGTCGGATGTTGCCATTTTGGCAGCTATTCTAATTAATTTAAGTTTGCATTTTATGGATTAGGCTGCCAGTATTAATCGGATACGATTTGGAGGTTGGAAATTATTTTGAGTTAGTCCTTTCCCTTAACAAATTAATGCTCCTAATACACGAAAATGAAGATAAGTAAAACCACCTGAATTATGAAAAGTTTCCTTCAGGTTTTTCATGGCAACCACTTTATTCCGCCAATTACCAGAATTTTGATACGAAATGTGATCAGCAGCAGAAACTCGGCGATAATGCAGAATTCATAGCTGCCTTTTCACACCCCACTTCTATTTGCTTGGAATCGGGAGTCATTTATTTCGAAATCGGAGCCATTTTCCCTGCTTAAGACCTACTGAAGAACCAATGACTGAAGCAGAAGCCGCCTTTCAATTGAGCGGACTCGGACTCTTCAGCAATGGGGTCTAAATGGGTTAGATCAGTAATTAAATTCAGCTTTCGGTGTTGTGAGCGATCGCTGTCAGATTCGATTTTTGGCGTCGTTTGAGCGCAGGCAGATGGCCTTTTTGGGGCACCATTTTCTTTCACAATTCGGTTGTAGGTGCGATAGGGGATGTAATGGAGGGGATTGTAACCAGCAAATCGCAAAATTAGGACACAAGCCCAAGAATATTTCCCCGCCAGGATAGCTTCTAGCACTTGGGTAAACTGTTCGGGTTGCATCACGCGATCGCTCCTTTGTTGCCTTCTATCTTCACTGGGCGTGAGTGAGTTCATAGCAAAACCTCTGCAATTTTCAAATGGCAACTAAAGGGCAAAACTACCCTGTAGCTTTTTGATGGGATCAAACAAAACATCTGCTACGCGTCGTTGTTTCGTAATAATTTCAGCAGTGCCCGTTTGCCCAGCTTGAACCTTGAGCCGTTGTCCCTTGTAGTTGATGACAGCTTGCGCCAAAGAGATATCCACCCGGTAGACCTGTCCCAAACGTTCGTCGGGCTTGCTGTCATGTGAAATCGACAAAACTGAGCCTTTAATCACACCATAATCTTGGTAAGGAAACGCATCGAGCTTGATTTTGACTGGCATGCCGACCTTGACAAACCCGGCCTCTGAGCTGGGCAGCTTGGTCGTTAAGACGAGGGGGTTGCCCTGCGGCGCAATTTCTGCGATTGTTTGCCCTGGTTGCAGCACTTCCCCGCGTTGATGCACGTTGAGAGACAACACAACCCCCGCAATTGGGGCGTAGAGATACTGGTGTTTGAGCTTTGCTTTCGCGATCGCCAGAGAACTCTGAGTCTCAGTCGTTTTGGCTTGCAACTCTGTCAGTTTGATTTGCAGTTGGCGAATTTGTTGCTGGGTGGCAAGTTGCTGTTGTTGGGCTTCTGCTTGCTTTTGGCGTAAATCAGCCTGGAGGTGATCGACCTCAACCAGCGCTTTTTGCAAATTGCCTCGGCTCTCGATAATGCTGCGCTGGCGATCGCGCAAACTTTGTTCTAGAGTAAAAATCTGCTCGCGTGAAAAAGCTCCTTCTGTAACTAAGGGTTCAAGTCGTTGAAGACGCTGCTTTTGGGCGGTTGCATCGCCTTTTAGTTGAGCCAAAATCTGTTCATTTGTCGCTGCACCCAGGCGAGCTTGCACAATCACAGTTTCTTGCGCCTGGGCTTGCAGACGAGCAATTTCAGCTTGCTTTTGCGCCTCTAAGTAGGCTTTGTCTAGCAACGTTTGAGTTTGTTGTAACTCAAGCTGTCCAACTTGCAATAGCTGCTTTAACCGTTCGATTTCATTGGTTTCAACTTCAGTCTCAAACTTCGCTAGCACTTGACCCGCTTGAACGGTTTCTCCTTCCTTCACAAGAATGTGGTCGATTTTTCCCAACTCAACGGGGTGCACCTTCGCGGTTTCACCCTTAGGTATCAGCTTTCCCTGCCCCTTTGAGACTTCATCAACCTTGCCAAACCAGGCCCAACTCATGAATAAGCTACAAAAAATGATGCCCCCTAGCGCCAGTTTAAAGGGCAGTGTTGAAGCTGGATGGTCTAAAACGCTCACAAGCGAAGGTGACCAGTCTTCATTCTCTGCCGGAGGGGAGTGATGGTGTGAACTTTTGCGAGCAGTAACCATAATGAGGCACCTAAATGATAAATGGAGGGCTGAGCAATGTTGGCGATAGCCGTGATCACTCAACTGGAAGTGAACTTATAAACTCAGTTGTTGTTGCGACAGATGGTAGTAAAGACCCTGTTGGTGAATCAGCTCGGCATGAGTACCCTGCTCAACCAACCAACCGCGATCTAAAACCAGAATGCGATCAGCCGTTTGAACGGTCGAAAGCCGATGCGCGATGATAAATGTGGTGCGGTCTCGGCTTACACAACTTAGATTGTGTTGAAATCTGCGCTCTGATTCTGAATCGAGCGAACTGGTTGCTTCATCCAAAATCAGAATAGCGGGATTGTTGAGTAGGGCACGGGCGATCGCAATTCGCTGACGCTGCCCACCTGATAAATTGGTGCCCCGCTCTCCAACCTGGGTGTTATACCCTAACGGTAGTTCCTGAATAAAGGCATGCGCCTCGGCTAGCCTAGCGGCTTCAATTACCTGCTCCAAGCTGATCTCACTCCGAAACAGCCGAATATTTTCGAGCAGAGTACCCGTAAACAAAAAACACTCTTGCGGCACGACACCGAGTTGCGATCGCAACGATTGAAGCGACACATGCCGGATATCATGACCATCAATCAAGATCCGGCCTGAATCAGGCAGATATAAGCCCTGTAACAGCTTAATCAGCGTGCTCTTGCCCGACCCGCTTCGCCCAACAATCGCGATTGTTTGTCCGGGGGTGACTGAGAAGGTGATGTTTTGCAGAATGTAGCGATCGCTGCCTGGCGCATAGCTAAAGTTAACCGCTTCAAACTTGACTTCTCCGCAAATCGGCGGTAACTGCAACATTGACTGGGCTAAATGTTCCTCCGGTTCTGCTAAGAAAACATCGTTCAGCCGTTCAACCGAGATTGTGACCTCTTGGAATTCATCCCAAACTCCAACAACAGTTAGCACTGGGTTAATTACATTACCAATCAGCATGTTAAAAGCGACGAATTGCCCAATAGTGAGCTGATCTTGAATCACTAATAACGCGCCATACCAGAGCAGTGCGGCGCTACCCAGAGCGTGAATTCCCCCCCCTGCGACTTGCAAGCCATTGGCTAACTTTTGGCTCTTAAACCGGGCATTGAGCATGGCGGTTAAATTCTCTTCCCAACGCCAACGTACTTCCCGTTCAGCCGTCGATGATTTGACCGTGGCAACTCCACTAATCATTTCGACCACTTGTGAATTTTGCTTGGCTGTTTTGCTAAACGTTTCCCGCGAAATGCGTTTAAGAAAAGGCGTTGAACTGATAGTCAGTAGTGTGATCGGCGGAATCAAACAAACAACCAGTAGGGCCAAACGCCAGTTGTAATAAAACATTAGCCCCAAATAGACAATTGCCATTAGGGCATCTAGCCAGGTTGAAACGGCATGCCGAATAAAAAATTGTTGGATCTTTTGATTTTCTTGCAGACGCGTGATGATGTCGCCAACCTGCCGCGACTCAAAGAACTTTAAAGGGAGACGTAAGGTGTGGTTGATGAATCCACTAATTAAGGTCAGATCTAACCGATTAGAGCAGAAATCAATTAGATACTGTCGCACTCCAGTCAAGATAATGCGCCAAATACTAAAAAGCACTAACCCAAACGCAAAAACATGCAGCATTGAGGTACTTTTCTGCACCACGACTTGATCGAGAATGACCTGCGTTAATAAGGGTGGCACAAGCCCAAAGACCTGAATCAGAAGCGACAAAATTAGAATTTGCCAGATGATGCCTGAATAGGCCCAGAGCAGTTTGCTAAATTGCCAGAGAGATTGCTGGAACTTACCTTCTGGTGGGTTGAGTTGCCCCCCCGGTTCTAGTAGCAGTGCATAACCGCTCCATTGTGAAAGAAAGGCTGATTTAGTCAGCGTTTGCTTGCCCTCGGCGGGGTCAGCAATCAACAGGCGATCGCCCTTGGTACGATAAACTACAACATAATGGTCGCCTCGCCAATGAGCGATCCAGGGAGGCATTGACTCTAGTCGGCCTAGGCTGGCTCGCACAGGTTGCGCCTGAAAGCCTAACTGCTCAGCCGTTCTTGCCAGGTGTTTGAGTGAAATACCAGAACGGCCCACATCGGTTGAATGCCGTAACTGCGCCACCCCAAAATTGACGCCCCAATATCTGCCAATCATGGCTAAGCACGCAATACCGCAGTCGGCAGAGCTTTGTTGCGCGATAAAGGGTAGCGTTCGCCATTTAGAGGGACGATGTGGCTGCTTGGGCTGCGGAAATGGAATGACATTATCAGTCGTTTCCTCAGTTGCCGCCAGGCTCCCAGACGAAAGCGGTTTAGAGGCTTGGATCCTGTGAGGGGGTGGGGCAGGTGAGGGTTTGACCGCATTCACAGAATCACGAGATGCTGTGCTTGAGGTGGCAGGCAACTGTAACATCGGTGCAAGCACCAACGCTGTTTGCCAAAGTCGAACCGGAAGTTGATAAATAATAACGTCTTCTTGGGCAAGCCACGTTTCACCCAGCGCGACTGAATAAAACCAACCACTCCCTGGAAGCAAGCGATCGCCCAAATCACTTTGGTGCAACTCGCCTTGCCGCACCCAACAATACCCATCTTCTTTCAGCACTTGGCTCACCGGGGTCATCGCTGGCACTTGAACGGTCTGAATCAGTGGTAGCAATTGCTCTAGTACCTGACTGGGAAACACCTTCCCCTGCTGGTGAACTGGAAGGGCAGCCTGATTTTTGAGAAAAATTAATTGCTCGCGCTGAGTCGCCTGCATGTGCAAATACTGCTGCAAACGCGGTAGCTTCACTAAACAGCGTTGCAGATCAGCACTTTGTAGAATTAGAACTTCAACTGCGCTGGCAGCAACAACCCGGTAAGAAAACGGCGATGAAACAAAAATAGGATCGGCACCAAAACTGCCCTGATCGTTAAAGACTTGAATTGATAACTCGCGTTGATGCTTGCTATCAGCACATAAAACTCGTGCTCTTCCTTCTAAAATTAAATATAAATTAGACCTTGATTGTTCACTCTGAACAGACTCTTCAGCAATATTTTTGGCATTGTCAGAGTATATTTCTTCACCCAGTTCAAACTTTTTCTGGTCTACCTGTTGAATAGTGCTGAAGCTAGATAAGTCTGTATCTAGACAGTCCTGAATCAGGTTTGCCCATTTGGGATAAAGCGCTAATTTTTTTTGAAAATCGGAAGTATGAAAAACCGACTGCGTTGTAATGTTATAGCTCATTACTAAATTGACCTTGAAAATGGGATTCAAAGCGATCGCGGCGATTTGCTCGGGTCAGGTCATGAACGATGGTAAAACCTGAGCAGACATAGAGACTGAACTATCAAGCTGCCAGGCACTGCTTCCCTCTTGAATCTGGAAGTTTCAAGTTTATTGACTAGTACTGTTTAAAGCGTTGGCTTATACAGCAGCAAGCTGTAATGTAGAGGTTTTGATGAGTCTCTCAGACAACTATTTATACGCTAAGTAGAGTTTGGCCTAAACTGTTTCGAATCAACGTTGAATGCTTACAAAAGCTGAACTTCAGTTCAATCGTGCAACTTTCATTGTGCAAAGATAGAAATGATTGAAAAGCCGCCTAAGTTCATGCTGTGAAACTAGAATGCGTCTTAATCCAAAGACCCATCTGTTTTGCCACCAAATTAGATCAAGGACAACAGCTATACAAAACCGTTGAACAGATTATGCGAATTGAATTTTCAAAGAAGCTTCTAATAAATCAGTGTCATGGTTGTTGATTGAGATGCTGAACATGTGTGGAAAAGGAAAATGAGTTATGAATGGCATCAAACAGCAAAGAAAGCTCTTGAAGGACAAGCTTCCGAAATTCGTTATCTAGAAACAGTGAATAAGTTTGGCATATTAGTTGATTATGATATAGGGCGATAAATAAAGTGAGCATAAACTTGCTTAGAAAGCAAGCTGAGGGATCAAACTAAGTTAGAATTTTGGAAAATGGGTTTTTATTCTTATGTAACGTGATACTCGAGTGTCAGTCACTAAGTCAAGATTTGGTAAAAAACCTTTGCGATGAACAGTAGTACATCCCACTAAACTTTTGCGTAACTTTAATAGACAAAATTTAGATTAATTTTCTCAATAAAAGTCTAATGCATTCCTGGCAGAAACAATAGTTATCACCGCTTTGAAAGCGTGATTGAGACGGCAATTGCAGGATGATCTAAATGAGAGTAGTTGCAACTGTCTTGGCTATTTTTCATCTCATTTCATCAACGATTAGATCAAACGATAATCATGTATTCTCAATGGATCAATAAACACTGCTGGTTTTGCTGAGTGTTGGAGTGAACTCAGTAATAAAACATGGCAAGTAACCGTCGTGCGAATGGTGCTAATGATAAAGTTCTTGTTTTGATTGGAGATAGATTGATAAGTCTACTCTGTATATTTGAGAACAAGTAAATTCTGGAGATGCAGTGTTTGAAGTGAACCCCTGCTGAAGATCATAATGAGCTACAGTCTAGCTAATAAGCACACCTGACGACTTTGCGCGATCGCCCAAAAACCTCAAGCTAAAAATTTAGGGCTTGCTATTTAACGCACGCTTTTTAACAACAGTCCGTTTGCTTGACTCTTTTCAAGAATTGACATCAGTGCCTTACCCCAACTATGTGAGTCGCTGTAAAACGGCTCTTGCAACGACTGGCAGCTCTGTTGTTTCTGCTCATAAAACGGGCGATCGCACTGCAACTTGAGAATGGCATCGCCATACGCTTGAAAATCATCAGGGGGCACCTCGACAACGGCTTCGCGCACATAGGCCAGTGCAGGGCACACCGAAGACGTAATCACCGGACGGTTTGCCAAGATCCCTTCCACCACAACTTTGTTTAGTCCTTCAATGAAGTTTGAGCGGGTTGGCACAATCACAACATGAGAAAGGTTGTACATTTGCTGCATTTCCGACTTTTTGCAGTAACCATGCAACACAAATAAAGCCTCAAGCCCAGCTTCCTTCACCTGCTCCTGCAGTAGATCGAACTGTGTGCCGATGCCACAGAGATGAAAGACAATATCATCCCGACCTTCTGCTTGAAAGCGTCTCGCTACTTCTAGCAGGTCAAAAACGCCTTTGTCTCCCTCAATGCGCCCTGCAAAAAGGACGTGGAAAGGCGATCGCGACTGACTGGGAAGCGTGATATCTGCAAACTCAGAGCGATGATAGAGAGGGAGGAAATTAACCAGCGGGCGAGACTGATGATTGGTAATAGCGTCTACCTGCTCGTTAACGTCTTCTGAGATGGATAAAATTGCTAAACAATCTTTTGAGAAAAATCGCCGATTGAGCCGCCACAATGTCCTTTTTGCTTTGCTAATCTCGGCGTATTTGGGCCATAAAACACAATGGAGCGTTGGGATAACTGGAATACCTAATAGAGGTAATAACGATAGAACAAAGAAACACGAAGTTAAATTTCCAACAACCAGATCGGCTCTAAACCATAAGACTGAAAGGACAAAATTCAGCTCATACAAAACTTGACCGATGTAATAAAGGATACCCGACTGTTTTGATAGATAAAGGGGACGATTTTCGATCGTAAAGTTATCGTCTTTGAAGATTTTCTTTTCAGGGTTGGATGTGATAACGTAGCCTGTCGCGTTAAGAGTTGCACAGACATCAAAGAATTGCCTGGAGTAAGTGATCGCTACTTGTGAAGGGTCATCTTCTCCCTTTTTCCAATATTTAAATGTCTCGATTACATTACCTGGGCCTGCTGCATATAAAATTTTCATGTTGTTTAGTCGATCGCGTAGCTATGATGAGGAGTAAAAGTTGACTTTTTGGAAAGTAAAAATCTCGGAATCAAGAAGAAACTTTGAATTTTAACCAATTGGCAAGGTGACGTTGTGTTGAGGCATCAGATAAGAGTGTAGGAGTTTTAGATCAAGATTTCAACTTAAAAAATCATCTTTTTATAAACTTGGTGCTGACATAATCAAAACTATTTATAACTTGCGATTTCACGCCGCTCTTCTTCCTAAAACCAAGCTTATCTTTCTAGAGCAGTCTCAGATGCTTTGTGAAATAAGAGAGGTGTCGTGAAACGGTTTCTTTGGAAAATTCTTTTCACAATCCAGATAAAATTGCTGGGGCAACTAAGTTCTCTTTAGAAAACTCGTTGATCGCTTTCTATTGCCTCAGTCTTAAAGTTTTTGAGGTGCTTAGAAAGTGTTTATAAACTATTGTTTAATTCCCCTAAACTCCCCTATGTCAAATAGGCAGGCTTTGCCAACAAAAGGGGACTTCAAGCTTTTGGTTTAGTTCCTCTGTTGACAGCGCTTTTGATGTGATTGCATTCAATCTAAATACAATTTTATGAGGCTCATCAGCATCTGTTCCCTGACCAGCACGATACACTAAGTCTGAAATATTTCCTCTGAGGCAGTGTTCTGGGTTGGGCTGAATACTACACTGGAAGCGGAAATAGGTGTAAGAAGTGGATGAGCAACTGGGCATCCAATCAAAGAGCATTGGCGATCGCCCTGGTGGTCGTGACGCTTGCCGTTGTCACTCGATTGACACCTCTTTGGTTCTCCTCTGACAGTTTTGAGGTGTCCCAAAACTTGACCAACATCCTCTTTCAGGAGATTTCATTAACTGGGTTAGCAACCCTAGCCCCAGTCAGAACGACCAATTTTCCAGTCCTGCCACTGCTAAGGGTGCCGTTACCACCTTTAGCCGCGAGCCAGACTTCTCAGCGTAACCGGCGCGATCGCCTCCTACGCCGCCAACAGGTAAAGACCGTTAAAGTCAGCGATCGCGCCGTTTGGAGTGTGACCTTTAGCCCTGATGGGCAATACCTGGCCAGTGCCAGTGTGGATGGGCATGTCACGCTCTGGCCAATGGCAGACCCGCAACTCAAACAGATCCTTGACATTAGCGATCGCGCGGTTTGGAGTGTGACCTTTAGCCCTGATGGAACCCAGGTTGCAACGGCCAGCGCCGACGGACTGATTCAAATCTGGAGTCAAACGGGTGAAAAACTAGCAGAATTCACCGCCAGCGATCGCGCTTTGTGGGGAGTGGCGTTTAGCCCAGATGGTGAGACTTTAGCCAGTGCCAGTGCCGATGGCAGCGCCCGCTTATGGAACCTGTCGGGTGAGCAGCAGGCAGAATTTTCGGATGGTGATCGCGCGGTTTGGAGTGTGGCCTTTAGCCCGACTGGAAGCCACCTCGCTACTGCCAGCGCCGATGGCACCGTGAAGCTGTGGAACCTAACGACCCAAGTCTTGCAAACCAAGCTGGAAGCGAGCGATCGCGCGGTTTGGAGTGTGGCTTTTAGTCCCGATGGCAACAACCTGGCAACAGCCAGTGCCGATGGCGTAATTCGTCTGTGGCACTTAGCAACTCATCAGTTACGCCTCCAGTTTCAAGCGAGCGATCGCGCGGTTTGGAGTGTGGCTTTTAGCCCTGATGGCAACCACCTTGCAACGGCCAGTGCCGATGGCGCAACCCGACTATGGAACCTGGCAGGTAAAAAACTGGCTGAGTTGAAAGTCAACTGGCGTGCGGTTTGGAGTGTATCATTCAGTCCTGATGGGGAGCAAGTTGCGATTGCCAGTGGAGATGGGAGTGTCAGACTGTGGACACTGGCTCGATCAAATAATAAGCTTGCAAAGCCTATAGAGCCAAGGTTTAAGCCTGTTGCATGGACAGTAAAATCAATCAGTTTTACGCAGAGGTGCTGAGGATATAAGAGTCATCACACAAGAGATGAGATCGCAGTTGTTTGAGGAACTAAAAAGACACTAAAAAGTGGAATTAAGACTTTGATCTCAGATTGAAAAGATTATTTTATATGTATGAATTGCGATCAATTTGAGATAGAGAAGTCGTCCATTTTGAACACGCGAAATCAATCTCATCCGATGATGATTTGCCGAAGTGGGTTGATGCAGTGCGATCGCAGTCGATAAACAGCTACAAATGTCAAGTTGAATTGAACTACTGAATCGTTTTTGCTGCAATTTAAGCAATGAGAATCAAATTTTAGGCTGTGTCGGGCGATCGCTGTAATGTAGCAACCCACTCAGACCTACTGTTGCGCTGGACTGAACCAACCAACAAGACTTCGGAATGAAAGCCATAATCCTAAGCATCGCGGATTATCAGCGATAAAGTTGAATGGGATGAAGGAAAGCTCCAGTTGGGGGTGATCTCTTGCAACATTCTGCAAACAATTGCAAGCTATAGGCAAATGGAGGGCAACCTGCTGAACAGCATTGCTCATGCGCAGATTTCTTTCTGTGGGTTCTAACCGCGTCGCCGCTACTACTCAAGGCATCATGCACAATCTGAACGACAACCATGCAACTCACTTTTACGCAGCCAGATGGCGCTTCCATCACTTACTGCAAGCGACCCTCAAAGGTGTCAGTGGCGCGAGTTTAGTGTGGGTCGGCAGTTCGCTGGGGTTAGGTATCAGCACCCCATCCCAAACGGTAGAATTTTCGCTCTATGGAAACCGGGCGATCGCCCAGATCTCGACCCCAGTAGACCCCGGAGAAGCCACGCCAGCGCCACAGCCAGAGGGATCGCCTCTACCGGGAACATCGCCACAGCCAGGGGTTTCGCCAGCTCCACCGACCGACAATCAGTCGCCACAACCCCAACCTACCAACAGCCCATTCCCACAGCCTCCCCTGCAAACGACGCCAATCCCGGCGCAGCCCCCGACCCAACCTCAAACGATCCCGTCGCCGACTCCAACGACAACTCCCACAAACCCGGCTCAGCCAACCCCAACAGTTTCGCCCACACCGGGGTCGCCAACCCCTAGCCCCTCACCTTCTGTTCAGATCAGCCCGCCTAGCAGTCCCACCGTCATTCCGCCAGTCAGTCCGAGTTTAGAGGCTGCCCCAACGCCTGCCCCAGAGCCTAGCTCGACTACTCAGACAGGCGCAGGTTTTCCCTGGTGGATTGTAGCTGGTATTGGCGGAGCGGCGATCGCGGCAGGCGCAACCTGGGCCTTGACCCGCAAGCCCAAACCACCTGCCCCTGTAGAGCGGGTGACTTCTCAACCGCCCCGATCCGTCGAGCCTTTGCCTGCACCACAAGCTATGCTACCTGCGCCTACGATTCCGTTGTCTGAAGTGAAGTTCATCCCCAGGATGGATCGAATTGGTCACTCAACGGTGACAACACCGGGGGCTTTAGGGATGAACTTCAACTGAGATCTTGCAGCATTCTCAATAAGCCGATTCTAAGCGAGGTTTGAGGTCAATATCGAACCCAAAATGAGCCGCAATATCAGCGTGAGATTGGATGCGTTTGAGTAACTGAAACCAGATAATCGA
>Ga0209172_10002530_pt1 | contig 31749 bp, 23 predicted proteins | sample LarsenN4metaG_FD_184113 | JGI IMG/M metagenome (GOLD analysis project Ga0209172, IMG submission 184113) | Hot spring sediment bacterial and archeal communities from British Columbia, Canada, to study Microbial Dark Matter (Phase II) - Larsen... ... | reverse complement strand
GCGCAATGAATGAAGCTGGCGCGCCCGGAGGGATTCCCCGCCCCAGGCGGGTGCGCCGCGGGCGCAGAACCGCACTCACCATATGGCGCAATGAATGAAGCTGGCGCGCCCGGAGGGATTCGAACCCCCGACCTTCTGGTTCGTAGCCAGACGCTCTATCCAACTGAGCTACGGGCGCGGGGCAGGAAAACAATTGTAGAGGCCCGGCGCGCGAGTGTCAACGCGCCCCCGCCACCGCGCAGCAGAACCCGCGCCGCGGGACTTGACTTGCCTCCGCAGACCGCCTAGACTGCCGGCGTCCGGGGGCTGATTGGGGCAAGCCCAGGCCAGTTGGTTCCCTTTTTCCCGAGGAGGCTCGGTGAGCGGAAAAGGGGTTTCACCCACCCGGTTGCACCCGCCTATCTCTTCTCCAGCAGGAGGCGTCATGCGCGCGTCCACTCTCTTCCGCCGTGGGTTGTTTCTACTCTCCTTGTTGCTCTTGGTGACTGGGAGCGCCTGGGCGCAGAGCCAGGCTACTATGGGCCAAATCGAGGGAACCGTAACCGACCCGAGCGGCGCCGTGGTTCCCGGTGCCCAAATCACCGTGACCCACACCGGCACGGGCTTCGAGCGCCGCGCCACCACCGACGAGAATGGCTTCTACCGCGCCGTGCTGCTGCCCCTGGGAACCTACCGGGTCACGGCCGAGCACAGCGGGTTTGCGCGGCTCGTGCTGGAAGACATCGAGGTCACCCTGGGCAAGACCGTGCGCGTGGATGCGCAACTGAAGATCGCGCCGGCGGGCGAACAGGTGGTGGTGACCGCCGAAGAACCCCTGGTGGCCGTGGCCCAGACGGAAACCAGCGACGGGCTAAGCGACCGGGCCGTGCACGAGCTGCCCACCGGCAGCCGCAACTACCTCGACTATCTCACCCTCACCCCCAACGTGCACATCAGCATGGGCACCGACGGCCCGCAGATCAACGTCAACGGCCAGAAGGGCGTGCAGACCAGCTTCAACGTGGACGGCGCCGGGGCCAACAACACTTTCTTCGGCGAGCAGCGCGGCGGCCAGCGCCCGGTGGCGAACGTGGTGCTGGAGGCCGTGAAGGAGTTCCAGGTGGTGTCCGAGGGCGCCCCGCCCGAGTTCGGCGGCTACTCCGGCGCTTTCATCAACGTGGTGACCAAGTCCGGCACCAACGACCTGCACGGCTCGGTGTTCTATTTGCAGGAGGCCGGCGCCCTCACCTGGAGTCTGGCCGACAACACCCGCTGGCGCGACTATCACCGCGAGCAGTCCGGCGCCAGCATCGGCGGGCCCATTGTGAAGGACAAGCTCTTTTTCTTCGGTACCTATGAGCAGGTTTTCACCCGCTTCAACAAGGGCAACGACCTCGTCCACTGCTGCACCACTTTCCCCGGCGGCGTGGCCACCTTCACCTCTCCGGCTGCCGGCGGCCTGCCCCTTGACCTGGGCAGTTTCTTCGCCAGCGCCGGCTTCAGCAGCATCGAGCCCGGCCCCATCTTCCACTCCAACGACCTCCAGGCCTTCCTCGTCAAGGGCGACTGGCATCCCAACCCCGACCACAGCGTCACCCTCCGGCACTACTTCGCCCGCTCCATCCAGGAAAACGGCACCTTCGACGTCACCACCTTCGGCCAGACGGCCAATGGCGAAGAGTTCAGCCGCAGCAACGCCTTCATCACCTCCTGGACCTGGGCCTTCTCCCCCACGCGCCTGAACGAGTTCCGCTTCCAGTACGCCCGCGATTGGCGCCCCCGCGAGCACGTGCAGCCGCCCGACCTCCCCGACACTTCCATCGGCGGTTGCACCGAGCTGGGCGAGTTCGGCTCCAACCCCACCACCGGATGCATCAGCACGGGCGGGATGTCAGGCCGGAACTTCCGTTTCGGCCGGCCCTTCTTCCATCCCAGCTCCGTCCTGGACGAGCAGTTCCAGTGGAACGACAACTTCACCCTCATCCACGGCCGCCACAACATCAAGATCGGGTTCAGCATCTACCACATCCGCGTCAAGAACTTCTTCCAGGGCTTTGCCCGCGGCCGCTACACCTTCAGCTCGGTCGAGGGCTTCCTCAACTACGTCAACTTCGGTCCCACCTTTGTTGAATGCTCGGACGGCTCCACCAGCCCGGCCGGGGTTTGCCCGGGCGGAACCTTCATCACCGGCCCCCTGCTGCTCTTTCTCCAATTCACCCCCATCGGCACACACACCATCGAGGAAGCCTCCAACAACAACTTCAACCAGGATGAGCAGGGCTTCTTCATCCAGGACACCTGGCAGGCCCGGCCGGGCTTGACCCTCACCTACGGGCTGCGCTGGGACAACTTCAACCAGCGCAAGCCCATCATCCCGCCCGACCAGACTCACATCGGGCAGTTCCTCCCTGACCCGCTCTTCCCCTCCGACGGCAAAGTCCCCGGCTATCACCGGGCCTTCCAGCCGCGCCTGGGCATCGCCTGGGATCCGTGGAACGACGGCAAGACCGTCTTCCGCTTGAACGGCGGCGTCTTTTTCTCGCGCCTGCCCGCGCTGATGGTCGCCAACGGCACCGCCAACAACGGCTCTCTCGCCGGCACCGTTTTCTTCGCCAGCTTCTTCAACGGCTTCGGCGTTCCGCCCCCCGCCTATCCGGACTGCATCCTCGGCCCCTTCACCCCGCCCAACTGCCCTACCAACCCGGCCGTGCAGCCCTTTGACCCGCTGGTGGTGCTCTTCGACCGCGACTTCGTCTATCCCCGCACCTACCAGGGGAGCTTCTGGGTGGAGCGGGAAATCGCCAGGGACTGGGCCGTCTCCGCGGGCTTCAACTACGCCCACGCCACCCACTTGAACCGGAACGTGGCCTTCAACCACCCACCTCCCCTTGGCCCCGGTGTGGACGGGCGCACGCAGTACGGGTTCGGCGCGGGGCCTTTCAGCTCCGGCGGCACCAACGGCCCCGCCATCTTCGGCCAGGGCATCGCCCAGTTCAGCACCCTCATCACCAGCCAGGCCAGCTCGCTCTACCGCGCCTTCACCCTCAAGCTGGACAAGAAGTTCAGCCACGGCTTCCTGATGACCGCCCACTACACCTACTCCAAGGATGAGGACGACGACTCCAACGAGCGCGACCAGTTCACCTTCCAGTTCAGTGACCCTATCAACTTCGCTCCCGAGCGCGGCCCTAGCAACCGCGACCAGCGCCACCGCTTCAGCCTCTACGCCCTCTGGAACCTCCCCTACGGCATTACCTGGGCCAACACCTTCGTGGCCGCCTCCGCCCGGCCCCGCTCCGCCCTTTGCAACTTCGACGCCAACGGCGACCTGGTGGCCGACAGTGACCGCGTCTTCACCGACGGCGCCGGCAACTACTCCTGCGGGTTTGGCGGCGCCGGCCGCGTCGTCGAGCTCGACCCCGGCCAGTTCGCTACCCTGGTGCCCACACTCACCGGCGGCTTCGACACCGGCCGCAACAGCTTCCGCCGCGACGACGAGCAGTTCGACTGGAGCATGCGCCTCCAGAAGACCTGGACCTTCCACGAGCGCTACAACCTCATCCCCATGCTCGAGATCTTCAACCTCACCAACAACAACAACTTCCGCTTCCCGGTCTGCGACGAGCTGCGCAGCTGCCTGCTGGGCACCTTCCTGCAGATCCCGGGCGACCCCACGCGGGTCCGGCTCGGCATGCGCTTCGAGTGGTAGAATCCTCCTAGGTCGCGGGGGACTCGGCTCGCGAGTCCCCCGCCCCGCTTTCAATGCCTGCCAGCTCCACCATCCGCGACCCTTCTCTCGCTGCCGAAGGCGAGCGCAAGATCGAATGGGTGGCGCTCCACGCCCACACCCTGAACGCGCTCTGCCGCAGCCACCTGAATGACGGCAGCCTGCGCGGCCGCCGCCTCGCCATGGCCATCCACCTCGAGGCCAAGACCGCTCACCTGGCCTGGCTCTTCCACGAAGCCGGCGCCCAGGTCGCCGTCACCGGCAGCAATCCCTGGAGCACGCAGGACGACGTGGCCGCGGCGCTCGCCGGACGCGGCCTCGAAGTCCACGCCCTCCACGGCGCCGACCCGGCCGCCTTCGACGAGCATCTGCTGCGCACGCTCGACTTCCGGCCCGAACTTATCCTCGACGACGGCGCCGAGTTGGTCGCCCGCCTGCACGCGAAGCGCCGCGACCTGCTCCCGGGCGTGCGCGCGGCCTCGGAAGAAACCACGAGCGGCGTGCTGCGCCTCCAGGCCATGGAGCGCGAAGGCGCCCTCGCCCTCCCCGTCATTGCCGCCAACAACGCCCGCTGCAAGCAGATGTTCGACAACCGCTACGGCACCGGCCAGTCCACCCTGACCGCCATCCTGAGCGCCACCAACCTGCTGCTCGCCGGCAAGACCACCGTCGTCGTCAGCTACGGCTGGTGCGGGCGCGGCCTGGCGGCCTACGCCCGCGGCTTCGGCGCCCGCGTGGTGGTGGTCGAGATCGATCCCATCAAGGCGCTCGAAGCCGTCGCCGACGGCTTCGAAGTGATGTCGCTCGAGCAGGCGGCGCCCGTCGGCGACCTCTTCATCACCGCCACCGGCAGCATCCAGGTGTTGCGCCGCGAGCACTTCGAGCGGATGAAAGACGGTGCCCTCATCGCCAATGCCGGGAACTTCGCGCACGAAATCGACATCGCCGCGCTCGACGAGCTCGCCGGAGAAGGACGCGAAGTCCGCCGGCACATCACCGAGTACGTGCTGCGCGACGGCCGGCGGCTCCACCTGCTGGCGCACGGGGCGCTCGTCAACATCGCCGCCGCCGACGGCCATCCGGTCGAGGTCATGGACATGAGCTTTTCCGTGCAGGCGCTCTCCCTGCACTACCTCGCCCGCCACGCCGGCGAGCTCAAGCCGGGCGTGCACCCGCTGCCGGAAGAGATTGACACCGCCATCGCCCGCGCCCGGCTGGAGCTGCTCGGAGTGAAGCTCGAGAAGCCCACCCCCGCGCAGGAAGCCTACCGGCAGAGCTGGCGCTGACAGGATTCGCGATGCCGAAATCCATCGTCAAAGACCCGGCCCTGGCCCCCGAAGGCCAGCGCAAGATCCGCTGGGTGGAGCAGCACGCCCCGGTCTTGAACGCCCTCTTCAAGAAGTACCTCGCCGACGGCACCCTGCGGGACGTCCCCGTCGGCGTCTGCATCCCGCTCGAGGCCAAGACCGCTTACTTGAGCATCCTGCTCCACCGCGCCGGGGCGCGCGTGGCCCTGGCCGGCACAGGCCCCGGCTACGTCCAGGACGACGTCGCCGCCGCGGTGGCCGCCGAGGGCGTAACCGTCTTCGCCGAAGCCGACGCTTCGGCGGAAGGATTCGAAGCCCACTTGAACCGCGTGCTCGACACCGGCCCGGCGCTGCTGGTCGACGACCGCGCCGAGTTCACCCGCCTGCTGCACACTAGCGTGAAGCAGCGGGCCAGCCAAGTCTGGGGCGCCACCGAGCAGACTACCTCCGGCGTCACCAAGCTGCGCAACATGGAGCGCGAAGGCAAGCTCACCTATCCCGTCATCGCCGGCAACGACGCCCTCTGCAAGCACCTCTTCGACAACCGCTACGGCACCGGCCAGTCGGTCTTCGCCGCCATGCTGGCGCTCACCAACCTCTACTTCGGCGGGAAGACCGTGGTGCTGGCGGGCTACGGCTGGTGCGGGAAGGGCCTGGCGCGGCGCGCCGCCGGGCTGAACGCTCGCGTGGTGGTCTCGGAAGTGGATCCGGTGCGCGCGCTCGAAGCCGTGACCGACGGCTACCGGGTGATGCCGCTCCTCGAAGCGGCGCGCCTCGGCGACTTCTTCATCACCTCCACCGGAACCCACGGCGTCTTCCGCCGCGAGCACTTCGAGCGGATGAAAGACGGCGCCATCCTTGCCAACGCCGGCGGCGTGGACACGGAGATCGACGTCGCCGGGCTCGACGCCCTGGCCAAAGAGAAGCGCGAGGCGCGCCGGCACATCACCGAGTACCGCCTGGCCGACGGCCGGCGCCTGCACCTGCTCTGCGGGGGACTGCTGGTGAACCTGGCGGGCGGCGACGGCCACCCGGTCGAAATCATGGACCTGTCGTTCGCCGTGCAGGCCCTGGCCATCTACCATCTCGCGAAAAACCGCGGCAAGCTCAAGCCCGGCGTCCACCCGCTGCCGCTCGAAATCGACCGCGAGATCGCCCGCACCAAGCTCGAGACGCTCGGAGTCGGCATTGACTCCCTGACGCCCGAGCAGCAAGAGTTCCTCCGCCGCTGGCAATGAGTCCCCCGAAAAAACGACGCCCGGCCGCGCCCGTGCCCGTTCACGGTGAGCCCGTTCAGGGTGAACCCGAGCCGGTGGCTCTGCTCGTCGCCGGCGGCACCGTCCTCACGCTCGACGCCGCCGACACCATCGTCCCCGACGGGGCCATCGCCATCCGCAAAGAAAAAATCATCGCCGTCGGCCCGCGGCGGGAGCTGGAGCGCCGCTACCGGGCCCGCCGGCGGCTCGAGGCCCGCGACCGGTTGATTCTCCCCGGCCTGGTCAACGCCCACACCCACGCCGCCATGACGCTCTTCCGCGGCGTGAGCGACGACCAAGAGCTGCTGACCTGGCTCGAGAAGTACATGTTTCCGCTCGAAGCCCGCTTCGTCTCGCCCGACTTCGTCCGCTGGGGGACGCGGCTGGCCTGCTGGGAGATGATCGCCTCGGGCACGACGACTTTCGCCGACGGCTACTTCTTCACCGCGGAAGTCGCCCGCGTGGCCGACGAGGCCGGCCTGCGCGCCGTGCCCGGCCAGGGCGTCTTCGACGTCCCCACGCCGGACGCCAAGGATTCGGCTGCGGGCTTGAAGCGGTGCGAAGCGCTTTTGCGCGAGTGGCAAGGGCATCCGCGCATCACGCCCGCCCTCTGCCCGCACTCCTGCTACACGGTCGCGCCGGAGACTTTTCCCCGCATCCAGGCGCTCGCCGCCCGCTACCACGCGCGGGTCATGATCCACGCCGCCGAGTCCCAGGGGGAAATGAAGATGATGCGGGAGCGCTACGGCACGACGCCGGTGCGCCACCTGGCCCGGCTCGGCGCCCTCGGCCCGAACCTCACCGCCGCCCACTGCGTCTGGGTGGATGACGAAGAGATCCGCCTGCTGGCCGAGCACGGCGTGGGCGTCGCCCACTGCGCCGAAAGCAACATGAAGCTCGGGAGCGGCGCCGCCCCGCTTGCCAAGATGCTCGCCGCCGGAGTCGCCGTCGGCCTCGGCACCGACGGCCCCGCCAGCAACAACGACCTCGACATGTTCGGCGAGATGGCCACGGTGGCGAAACTGCACAAGGTGGCGAGCCTCGATCCCACCCGCGCCCCGGCCGCGGAAGTCCTGCGCCTGGCGACGCGGGGCGCGGCGGCGGCCCTGCATCTAGAAAAAGAAATCGGCTCGCTCGAGCCCGGCAAGCGCGCCGACTTGATTGTCGTGGAGACTTCCTCGCCGAACGCCCTGCCGCTCTACCACCCTTACTCGTATCTCGTCTATTCCGCCCGCGCTGACGCCGTCGAAACCGTCGTCGTCGACGGGAAGGTCCTGATGGAGCGCCGGCGGATGCTCACGCTCGACACCGAGGCCATCCGGCGACACGCCGAGCGCTACCGGAAGAAGATCGCCGCCGCCTTCCCGAACTAGTCCGCCGCCGGCTCCCGCGGGAGGAAGCCCGCCGCCGCCACCGTCAGGGCGGCCAGCCCATACGCCAGCGCAAAGTGGAACGGGATGGGCGAGTCGAGTTGCCAGGGCAGGAACAGCGTGCCCTGGGGCGCGGGCGAGTGGATGACCCCGAACAGGCACAGCACCGCGCCCGCGAGAAAATAGACGCCGCTGCGCCGGAAGCGACCGTCGATCAGCTCCGCCGTGGCCGCGCCCCACAGCAGGGCGCTGGTGATGAAGCCGTTCCCCAGCAGGCCGAGCGTGCGGATGGTCTCCGCCATTTCGCCGCCGAGCGACTCGAGCCTCGCGCCGGTGGCGCTCACGAGCGAGTTCATCTCGAGCCCCACGAGAAACGCCAGCGAAGGTAGCAGCGCCAGCGACACCGCGGCGCTGTGGCGCGCGGGTGAGGCGATGAAGGCCTGCGCCACCACCTCGATGCCGATGTAGATGAGGATGGGCGCCACCGCCGCCGCCGGAATCCAGTCAATCAAGAACGGCAGGTAGCCGAACACGCCGCCCAGGCCAACGAACAAGCCGGTCGCTAGGGCGTAGCCGGCGCCCGCCCCCATTGCCTTGTAGGCCGGGTGGCCGATGTAAGGCGTGCTCTCGACAACGCCACCACACAGGCCCGCCGCCAGCGTCGAGAAGCCTTCGGTCATCAGGATGCCGCGGGTGTCGTACTCATCGCCCGCCGCCGCCGCGCTCTCGGTGTTGTCAATGCCGCCGACGACCGTGGCGAGCGCGAACGGCAGCGCAATGGGCAGGTAGCCCCAGGCCAGCGACAGCCCGCCGAGAAACGCCAGGCTCGGCCAGGGAAACGCCAGGCGCAGCTCCGCCGCCGCCCCCGCCGGAGCGGCGGCGAGCGGCGCCGCGACGCCGGCGGCCAGCAGCGCGTAGTGCACCGCCAGCCCGAGGACGACCGACACGAACGCTCCGGGCAGACCCCACGGCAGCCGCGCCCGCCCGAGCAGCGTCACGAGAATCACCCCCAGCGCCACGAAGCCCACCACCGGATGAGCCATCACCTTGAGCAGCGGCAACAACCCGATCAGCGCCAGGCCGGCGCCGCCGATGGAGCCGAGCAACGCCGCGCGCGGCACGGCGGCCCGCACCGCGTTCCCCGCCAGCGCCAGACCCATCTTGAACAGCCCCACGAGCACGGTGACCGCCATCCCCATCTTCCAGGCGAGCTCGGCGTCGCCGCTCACGAGGTACGCCGGGCCGAGCACGGCGAACGACATCCCAAAGACGCTGGGGGCGTTGATGCCGAGCGGCATGGCGGTGACGTCGTTGCGCCCGCTGCGCCGCGCCAGGCGCCCCGCCAGCCAGGCGTAGATCAGGTCGCCCACCAGCACGCCCACGGCGGTGCCGGGGACCATCCGGTACAGCACGATGTCTTTGGGGAAATGGAAAGCGCCGATCAGCAGACTCGCCAGGATGACCAGGTTGGCCACGTTGTCGAACATCAGGGCGAAGAAGGCGTTCAGGTCACCGGCGCGGAACCAGCGGTAGCCGCTCATAGAGTCGCCTCGCAGGTTGGTTTGTGCGCCGCACCCTACCACGAGCGGCGGACAGAAGGGAAACTTAGCGGGGGCGGAGGACTTCCTGCTCGGCGGCGAGCGCGCGGCGGGCCAAGGCCAGGCCGCGCTGCGCCCCAGGGTGGTTGGGGTCGAGGTCGAGCACGGCCTGGAAGTTGCGGATGGCCTCCTCGTAGCGGCCGGAGTCCATGGCCTGCTTGCCGTCCTGCATCAGGCGAAGGACGGCCGCTTCGTCAATCTTCGGGGCGGCGGGCCGGACGGGCTCGGGCGGGCGTTGGGCGCGGCGGAGGCCTTCGCGGGCCAGGCGGTTCTCGGGGTCGAGGGCCAGGACGCCGCGGAAGAACCCGGCGGCGGACTCGCGGTCGCCCCGGCGCATGGCGTCGCGACCGTATTCGAGCAAGCGGCGCACTTCTTCGCTCTCGCCTCTCTGCTGCGTTTCCGTCGGAGCCGGCGGAGCGCTCTCGGTCACCGGCGGCGCGGCCGGCTGTTGGGCCGGCGCTGAAGTCTCAACGGCGGGGGTGGGAGCTTCGGTGGACGCCGGCGACGGTTGCGAGCTGCGGTACCACAGGAATCCTCCGGCGGCGCCGGCGACGACGAGCGTGCCGATGGCGACGTACATCCACGGCGAGCGCGAAGGCTCTTCCGCGGGGGTGAACACGGGACGCGCCGGCCGGGCCATCGCCGGCGCCGCCAGCGCCGCCTGCTTGGCGCCGGGAGGACTAATCCGTCCTTCCGGGGGCGGGGCCGGCGGAACGCGCGGAGGGACGCGGGGCGTGGGCACGCCGCGCACGGCGGAGGGCGCGGGCGCCGGCGTCAAGCGCACGGTGCGGTCCTGCTCGAGAGACTCCAGGGCTTCGCGCAGGGCCTCGGCGGTGGGAAAGCGGCGGTCCGGGTCTTTTTCGAGCGTCCGCAGCACCAGCGCGGTCAGGGGCGCCGGCAAGTCGGCCCGCAGCTGGCGCGGGTCGAGCGGCTCGGTCTGCACGTGGGCCATCAGCATCATCACCGGGGTGTCGGCGGTGAAGGGCAGGCGCCCGGTGAGCATCTCGTAGAGCACCACGCCCAGCGAGTAGAGGTCGGTGCGGCCGTCGAGCTCGTCGCCGCGCACGCCGCGGGCCTGCTCGGGCGACATGTACTCGGGCGTCCCCACCACGAAGCCAGTGCGGGTGAGCGAGGCGCCCATCACCAGCGTGCTGCCTTCCTTGACCTTGGCCACGCCGAAGTCGAGCACCTTGACCAGGTCGCCGCCGTCCGGGCCCTCGGCGAGGAGGATGTTGGCGGGCTTGATGTCGCGGTGGATGATGCCGAGGGCGTGGGCGGCGCCGAGGGCGCTCGCCGCCTGCAGCGTGATGCGCACGGCGCGCCGGGGCGGAAAGGGGATGCCGGTGGCCAGCAGCTTATCCAGGCTGCGGCCTTCGACGTACTCCATCACCATGAACGGCCGGCCGTCTTCGGTCTCGTCAAAGTCCTGGACGCGGACGGCGTTGGGGTGGGCCAGCTTGCGCATCACCAGCGCCTCGGCGCGGAAGCGCTGCAGGAACCCCGCCTCTTCGGCGAGGTGCGAAGTGACCACCTTCAGCGCGCACAACTCGTCGAAGTGCAGGTGCCGGGCCTTGTAGACGATCCCCATCCCGCCCTGGCCCAGCTTCCCGAGAATCTGGTACTTGCCCCGCAGCACCGCGCCTTCGGTGAGCTCCGTCACCGTGCGCAGGGTCACGCCGTCTTTCGGGCAGACGGTGAAATTCGCGGGGTAGAGATTCTGGCAGACTGGACAGCTCTTCATCGGGTTCTCAGACCGCGAGGCGGCCGGCGCAGCCAACAAATCATAGCACAACCGTGAACGCGCACAGGCTGGGTGGCCCACCCTTTGGTGTGCAAGGGTGGGCGGACTCTTCCCGAAGGAGCGCGCAGACTTCCCGTCTTGGGAGGAGTCCTGAAATCGCCAAGACACCGGCGACTCCAAGTGCTTGCGTTGCAGGCGGTTGAGGAGGCGCGCAGTTTGGCGGGCGTCGTGCATACGGACGAAGCGGAAGAGTGGCGGCTCGCGCTCTGCGGAACCAGCAGCCTGGCAGTCGGCGTGGCGGGCGCAACCCCCGCACCCGGCTCCAGGCTGTTGGTTTGTTTCTCTCCTTAGTCCGGTTCAGGCTAGGAGAAAACTGCATCGCCAACCCCAATCCGCGCCGGCCCCTCCCAAGCCGGCCCGGACCCCCATCGAAGGCACGGGTCGCCACCTTCCTCCAGAATCGTCCTCCATAAGATTGTCTTCAGGTGTTTCAGGCGACGGCTGGACGGACGGCCACCTTTGCGGTTAGCGGAATCCCCGCGCGGCGGACCCAGTGCACGACTTCGCTCTCCCTCAGGCGCGAGGCGTCGTAAAGGATGCGGGCGGTGGACTCGGCCTCGTCGAGGTGAACGCGCAGGATGCCGTAGTGGCCGGCGAGCTCGCCCACGCGGGCCAACTGGGCTGCGGTGAGCGGCCCGGCGTAGCGGTAGCGGACTTCGAGGTAGGTCACTTCGGCGTCTCCTTGGGCTTGCGGATCCGCTCGAGGATGTCGCGCAGGCCGCCGCTGCCGCCGCCGACTTTCATCTGCAACAAACGCTTGGCGTCGGGCACGATCTTGGGCGCGGCGAAGGTCCCGCGCACGAGGAACGGCACCACCACCCGCCCCTGATCGTCCGTCAGGAAGCCGCCGAGCGGACTGCGGCTCGAGATGCGCTGGCTGGCCTCGGGCGAAAAAACCGCCGTGCCTTCGAAGTTCAATTCGTCTTCCAGGCTGAAGCCGCCGGCGGCGACCATGGTCAAGTCGGGCGAGCGCAAAGTCAGATTGTCGGTGCGCACCCAGCCGTCGGCGAGGGTGAACTGGCTGGCCATGTCTTCGATGGGGGTGTCGCGCTGGTCGAGGCTCAACCCGGCCAGTTGCCCCACCGCCGCCAGCTCCTTGCTCAAGTTCAGCTGCGCCAGCCGGCCGTTCACGAGCGTCACCTCGCCCTGGCCTTTCGCCGTCCGCACGATCTGCGGCCGCTCGCTCCCCTTGAAGCGCAGCGTCACGGTGCCGCCCAGCCGGCCGTGCAGGCGGTTCTTCGACTCGGAGTTTTCCGACAGCAGCTTGTTGGCGTCCACGTTGCGCAGCAGGCCGTTGAACTCCACCGCCGGCTTCTCCCCGGCGAGGTCCACCACCAGCCGGCCGCGGCCGCCGCCCTCGTAGAGCCCGAACTGAACGGGGTCGCAGGTGACGACCTGGTTCGAGATCGCGACCGGAGCCGCCACCGGGCCCAGCGTCAGCGTCCCGTGCTTGACCTGGTCGAACTCGAGCTGGCCGCGCCCGCTCAAGCGCGCGAACCAGTCGCTCGTTTTTTCCTGGGCGTAGACGCGGGGCAGGAACAGCTCGGAGACGCGCCGCCGTTTCGCCGGCGCAGCCGGGGGCGCGGTCGAGGGCGGCGCCGCGCCAAAAAGCGCCGCCAGGGCGTCGGTGTCGAGCCGGTCGCCCCGGAACTCGAAACTCACCCGGGGCGCGTCGAAGTTGGCGACGCCGAGCGAGCCCTGCACTTTCGCGCCCGCCGCCGCCAGGCGCAGGTTCGTCACCTGGAGGCGGTCGGCGGCGAACTCGACGTCCGCCTGCTCGATCCCGAGCGGCTGGGTCAGCGCCGCCAATTGCACCGAAGCTCCCGCAAGCTCGGCCCGGCCGCTCAACTCGAGCGGAGGCGCCTTCTCCCCCAGCAGGCCGCGGGCGTCCACCGCCGCGGTCACGCGCCCCGTGGCGCGGCCGCCCGGCAGCGGGTCCGTCCCGAGCGCCCGCGCCAGGCCCAGCAGCGCCTCCAGGTCGGCCGCGTCGGTTTCAACGTGCGCCTGCACAGCCGGCTTGGTTTGGTAGTTGTCCAGGCGGAAGCCGATCCGCGCGCTCAACTTCTGCCCGAGCTGGGCGACGAAAGGCTCGGCCGAGAGCCGCGTCGGATTCAGGGCCAGGTCGAGCGCCGCGATGCGGATCGGCTCGGGCACTTGCGGCGCGGTGACGGCCAAATCGCGGAAGCCGAGCGTGCCTTCGTAGCCGAGCTTGGCGGGCTCCGCCAGCGGCCCGCTCAAGTCAATCGCCGGCCGCACGCGCCCGGCGAGCTGGCAGCCTTCCGGCAAAGGGTTTTTGCCGAAAGCCTTCGCCAGAGCCAGGAGCGGCGCGAGCGGCACTTCTTCTCCTGTCACCCGCGCTTGCAGCCGGCCGGCGCCGCGGTAGTCCTCGACCGTTGCGGCCACCGTCAGCTTCAGCCCCGGCTCGGGCGAGAGCGTGAAGGGGGCCGCCACCAGGCGCTGCGGGTCCACTTGCAGGCTCAACGCCGGCGCTTCCACCGGCCGGGCCAGCTCGGGAATCTTCACGGACAGAGCGCGGAACTTGAGCGTGCCGGCGTAGCTCATCCGGCCGGGCTCCGCCAGCGGCCCGCTCACCGCGAGGTCGGGTTGGACGAAGCCGGCGAGCTGCTGGCCTTCCGCCAGAAGTTTCACTCCGAACCGCTCCGCCAGCGCCAGGAGCGGCCCGAGCGGCACCTCGCCGCCGGCGACGCGCGCGTTAACGGCGGGCTCGGTGCGGTAGTTCGTCACCGCGCCCGAAAGCGTCAGGCTCACGCCGGGCTCGGGCGCAAGCGCAAAGGGCGCGGCGGTGATGCGCTCCGGTTCGAGCTTGAGCTCGAGCGCTTTGACCTGAAGCGGCTGGGAAAAACCTTCGAGCGCGACCGTCAGGTCGCGGAAACTCGCGGCGCCGGTGAGCAGCGGGTTCGAAAGCGCCCCGCTGGCCTTGAGCTCGGCGGTCAGCTTGCCCGTGGCCGGCGGCAGCGGCGGCAGCTTGTAGCCGAGCCGGGGCGGAATCGCCTGCAAAGCTGCCAGGTCGGCGTCGGAGGTTTCAATCGCGAGGTCAAGGCTCGTCGCCGGAGTAAGCGTCACGGCGCCTGTGCTTCGCACACGGGCGCCGCGGTAGGCGACTATAGTGCCGTCGAGCTTGACCGCGCTGAAGTCAGCCGGCAGCGTGACGCCCATCAGCTCCACGTCAACATTCTCGCCGGCCTGGGCGCCGAGAAGAGACGCCCGGCCGCCCAACACAATCTCCTCGGGCGTCGCCCGCACCGTGACCGTGCCGCCGAGCGTCCCCAGCCGTCCGAGCTCGGGCGGCACCGCCACCAACGTGGCCAGGGCCGCCGGGCGGAAATTCTCCATCGTCACCCTGGCGTCGAGCGGGGTGCGCGCGGGCGCCGCCACGTCGAGCGGGCCCAGGTTTCCCGTGGCGCTCACGCGGCTTTCGGGAGAAAAGCTCACGGCCAACTCGAAAGGAAAGGCGGCCGTTGTGCTCAAGTCATCCACGGCCAGCTCCACGCCGGTCAACCGTAAGGTCGGCCGGCCGGCGCGCTCGATGACGAGGGTCCCGTCCCGCAGCCGCCAATCCCGCACCGGGGCCTCGGCCGGGGCGGCCCCGCTCGGCGGGGGCGTCGCCGGTTTATCCGCCGGAGCGGGCTTGGCCGCCAGCGTGGCCACGTTCCACTCGCCGGCGGCGTTCTGGCGGAGATAGACAACGGGGCGGTCAAGCTCAAGCGTTTCCACCTGGGTTTCGCCCCGCAGGAGCGACCAGAGGCTCAAGTCAAACTGGACGGCGTCGGCGCGGACGAACTCCTCTCCCGCAAAGGCCGGATCTTCCGGGACGCGGACCTGGTTCAGGCGCAGCCGCAGCGGCAGCAGCCGCAGCTCCAGGTCGGCCGCCTCCACCGGGCGGCTCACCGAGCGGCTCAATTGCGCCAGGATGACGCCCCGGTAGCGGTTGGCGTCGAAGGTGTAGACAAAGACGGCCGCCGCCGCCACCAACAGCACAACCAGCGCCACCAACCCGAGCAGGATTTTCTTCGCCAGACTCATGGACGCCGCGCTTCTCCCCTCCTAAGAGGTACACAACACGCGCGGGGTTGGCAAGACGTTTCGGCGAGGAAAAAAGTCAGTTGCTGGTGGCGGGCTTGAGCTCCGGCGTCTCCGGCTGATCGGCCAGCAGGTAGGTCTGGCTCAAGCCGCGGTAGACCTGGCCCGCGACTTCGGCGGCCTTGGGGCCGCTCAAGGCGGAGCCGCCCCGCAGCAGCACCACCACCGCCAGGCGCTCGCCCGTGGGCAGCTCACCGTAGGAGGCGAACCAGCCCAGCTTGGCCCGCTCTTCGCCGCAGGTGCCGGTCTTGCCCAGGATGTGCTCTTCGGCCTCGGCGCTGACGCGCGCGGTGCCGTAGAGCACCGCCGCTTCCATCCCGGCGCGCAGCTCCGGCAGCCAGCGCTGGATGGGCAGATGCCGCTTCACCCGGGGAGCGAATGCGACCGGAGCGCCGTCAGCGCGCGGGTATTGCAGGTAGTACAGCGTGCCGCCGTTGGCGAAGGCCGCCATCAAGGCCGCCAGCTGCAGCGGAGTCACTTTGACGCCCTCGCCGTAACTCGAGAGCCGCGCCACCCCGCCGTTCGCCGGCGGCGTGGTGGGGAAGGAGCCGGGGTACTCGTCCTCGACCAGGTAGCCGGCCAGCTCGCCGAAGCCCAGCAGGCGGGAGTAGGAGGAGACTTTCTCAAAGCCCATTTTCTTGCCGAGGATCTCAAAGAAGGGGTTGTCCGAGTAGGCCAGAGCTTCGGTGAGGTTGATGGACTCGCGGCGGGAAACGCGCAGCAGCGTGTCGCCGGTGATCAGGCCCTCTTCGAGCGCCGCCAGCGACACGGCCAGCTTGATGGTCGAGCAGGGCTTGAACCCCGCCGAGAGCGCCAGGGGCTGGTTGACGATGGTCAGCACCCGGCCGCTGTCGGCCTCGACCACGATCACGCTGCCGTTCAGCTTCCCCAAGGCGCGCGCCGCCACCTCGCGCACCGCGCGGTCTTCACCGACTTCGGTATCCTTGCCGGTGGGGTTCCCGTAGCTGGGCACGGTGTAGCGCGCCCGGCGTCGCGAGCTCTTTTTCTTCTGCGCTTCGACGGACAGCTCGGCGCCCGGGAGAAAAATCAGCAAGGCGCTAAGGAAAACGCTCCACCACCGCACTTTCGACCTCGGCATCGGTCGGCTCCTGACTCTAGGTTGTGTGGTGGCGCTGCGAAGTGGCCGCATCATAGCCAGTTTGCCCCCGCCGACGCAAGCGTTTTTTTCCTTTGCCGGTTGTGATAGAGGTCACAGCCAGCCGCGGCGGGCCGGGGTAGGCTGGTGCGGCTGCGGAAGGGAGCCTTCTATCATGAACACGGCCACCGGGGTCCTGCGGCAGGAACACGACGCCATCCTGCGGATGCTGGAGGTCGCCGAAGAAGCGGCGCGGCGGCTCGACCGCGGCGAGAACGTCCCGGCTGACACCCTGGCCGGCCTGCTCGAATTCTTCCGCCTGTTCGCCGACCGGTGTCACCACGGCAAGGAGGAAGACCTGCTCTTCCCCTTGCTGGAAAAGAAGGGCCTGCCGCGCGCCGGCGGGCCCATCGGGGTGATGCTGGACGAGCACGAGCAGGGCCGCTCCCTCGTCCGCCAGATGGCCGCCGCCGCCGAAGACTACGGCAAGAGCGATTCCACGGCCCGGCGCCGCTGGGCCGAGGCGGCCCGCGGTTACGCCGACCTGCTCCGCCAGCACATCCACAAAGAAAACAACGTGCTCTTTATGGTGGCGGAGAGCCTGCTCACCGACGCCGAGCAGGCGGAACTGGCCCGCGCTTTCGAGCGGGTGGAAGAGGAGAAACTGGGCCCGGGCACCCACGAGCGGCTGCACGCCCTGATGGACAGGCTGGCGGCCCAGGTGCTCGCCCCCTGACTCCGGGACAACAGGTTGTGGCAGAATAGGCATCGAATCCCTGGCTGCCGCGAACACGACTTCGAGGAGGAAACCGAATGAAACGCTGGCTCACCCCTGGACTGACCCTGGCGCTCCTGATCGCCGCCCCGCTGCTTCTGCTGGGAGCGGGCGACGCCGCGGCGGGCAAAGCCGTCTACGACAAGAAGTGCGCCACCTGCCACGGCCCCGACGGCGAAGGCAAGGACGCCATCGCCAAGATGATGAAAGTGACGCTGCGCCCCCTGGGCTCCAAGGAAGTGCAGGCCAAGTCGGACGCCGAGCTCTCGAAGGATATCACCGCGGGGAACGGAAAGATGAAAGCGGTGGCGGGCTTGAGCGAAGCCGACGTGGCCAACGTGGTGGCTTTCGTCCGCACGCTGGCCAAGAAGTAGCTCGGCGGCGTCAGCGCGATTTTGCTTTGGCGCTGCCGGCCGTCGCCGTGGCTTCCCCGGCGGCGCCGCCCAACCCGAGTTTCTCCCGGAGCCTCTGGTCGAGCTTCTCGCGGAGGTCGGGATTCTCCCGCAGGAACTGCCGCGTATTCTCGCGGCCCTGCCCGATGCGGTCGCCCTCGAAGGTGAACCAGGCGCCGCTCTTTTCCACCAGGCCGTGGAGGACGCCGAGGTCGAGCAGGTCGGTCTCCCGGCAGACGCCTTCGCCGTAAATGAGATCGAACTCCGCTTCGCGGAACGGCGCCGCCAGCTTGTTCTTCACGATCTTGGCGCGGGTGTGGTTGCCGATGACGCGGTCGCCGTCCTTGATGGCGGCGATGCGGCGGATGTCGACGCGCACGTCGGAGTAGAACTTCAGGGCGCGCCCGCCCGGCGTCGTCTCCGGGTTGCCGAACATCACCCCAATCTTTTCCCGCAGCTGGTTGATGAAAATCAGGCAGGTCTTCGATTTGTTGACGATGGCCTTGAGCTTGCGCAGCGCCTGCGACATCAGCCGCGCCTGCAACCCCATCTGCGGGTCGCCCATGTCGCCTTCGAGCTCCGCCTTCGGAACCAGCGCCGCCACCGAGTCGATCACCACCACGTCCACCGAGTTCGAGCGGATCAGCGTCTCGGCGATCTCCAGCGCCTGCTCACCGCTGTCGGGCTGCGACACCAGCAGGTTCTCGACGTCCACGCCGAGCTTCGCGGCGTAGTTCGCGTCCAGGGCGTGCTCGGCGTCGATGAAGGCCGCCATGCCGCCGCGCTTCTGGGCTTGCGCGATGACGTGCAAAGCCAGCGTGGTCTTGCCGCCCGCCTCCGGGCCGAAGATTTCCACCACGCGGCCGCGCGGCATGCCGCCCACGCCCAGGGCCACGTCAATCGAAAGCGCGCCCGTGGGAATCACCGCCACCGGCACCAGGGCGTCCTTGTCGCCCAGGCGCATGATGGCGCCCTTGCCGTATTCCTTCTCAATCTGGCCGATCGCCACATCCAGTTGCCGCTTCCGGTCGTCCGCCATCACGCCTTCTCCTTGTCGTCCAAAGATTCCTCGTCCAGCTCCGCGCTCATCGCGTCTTCCACTTCTTCGAGCAGCTGGCGCGCTCGCGGCCCGTCCTGCTTGCTGACCCACAACCCGATCTCGCCGAACTCGCCGAAAGGCAGCACGCCCGGGTCGCGGTCGCCGAAGCAGGCGATGCCGTTCTCGACCAGCATCTGTTTCATCATCTCCGCCTGAAGGAAGTTCAAGCCCACCCAGACCCGGACGGTGTCTTCTTCTCTCTCCATACCCGCCCTAAAACTCCATCCCCAGCAGCACCAGTATGGCCACGTTCACGACGTGGCTAAGCAGTCAAAGCCGGCACCAGACCTTCAGCCGCGCCGCCAACGCCCAGACCAAATAGGGCGCCAGCAGCACGGCCCCGGCCGCGAGCGCCGCGTTCAACTCCCACAGCCACAGCGGCAGCCGCCCGGCCAGCGCCAGCCCCGCCGTCGCCGCCGTCAGCCCGTAGAAGCCGAGGCCGACGAGCGCGTTCGGCACGCCGAACATCCGCGCGTAGGGCGTCGCCAGAATCGTCAGGCACGCGCGTTCCTCTTGCCGGCAGAGCGCGGGCGGAACCGCAGGGGATCGGATGCGCCCGTAATAGGCGAGCGTGAAATGCAGCGAGAGGCCTGCTCCCAGCGCCGCCAACCCCAACAACCACCACGCCGCCAACTTCAAACCTGCCGATCTCGCCGCGTTTACCGCTCCACCGCCAGGGCCACGGCGTTGCCGCCGCCCAGGCACAAGGCCGCGACCCCGCGCTTCGCTTGCCGCGCCGCCAGCTCGTGCAGCAGCGTCACCAGAATCCGCGCCCCGCTCGCGCCGATGGGGTGCCCCAGGGCCACCGCCCCGCCGTTCACGTTGACCCGCGCCGGGTCGAGCCCCACTTCGCGCATCACCGCCAGCGCCTGCACCGAGAAAGCCTCGTTCAACTCAAAAAGGTCGACGTCCTCGCGCTTCCAGCCCACCTTCTTGAGCAGCAGGTTGATGGCGTCCACCGGGGCCATCATCACCCACTTGGGCTCAACGCCGCTCACCGCCTGGCCGACGATGCGCGCCACGGGCGTCTTGCCGTTCTGCTTCGCCCACTCCTCGGAAGTCACGACCAGGGCGGCGGCGCCGTCGTTGGTGCCGGGGGCGTTCCCCGCCGTCACCGTGCCGTCCTTCTTGAACACCGGCTTGAGCGTCCCGAGCTTTTCGACCGTGCTGTCCTCCCGCGGACTTTCGTCTTTCTTGAAGATGACCGGCTCACCTTTCTTCTGCGGGATTTCGATGGGCACGACTTGCGACTCGAAGCGGCACTCCTTGATGGCCTTCACCGCCTTCTGGTGGCTCTCGAAGGCGAAGCGGTCCTGCTCGGCGCGGCTGATCTTGTATTTTTCCGCGACCAGCTCCGCCGTCATTCCCATGTGGAAGTCCTCGTAGGCGTCCCAGAGGCCGTCGGTAATCATCGAGTCGAGGATTTGTCCATGCCCCAGCCGATAGCCCTCGCGCGCCCGCGTCAGCAGGTAGGGGGCGTTGGTCATCGATTCCATCCCGCCGGCGACGACCACGGTGGCGTTGTCGGTGGCGATGGCCTGGGCGGCCAGCGCCACTGCCTTCAGGCTCGAGCCGCAGACCTTGTTCACCGTCAGGGCCGCCACCTGCGGGCGCAGGCCGCCGCGCAAGCCCGCCTGCCGCGCCGGGTTCTGCCCCAGGCCGGCCGACAACACGTTCCCCATGACGATCTCGTCCACCTGCGCGGGCTCGACCCCCGCGCGCTTGACGACTTCGTTGACTACTTTGGCGCCGAGCTCGGTGGCGGAAAAGGGCGTGAGCGATCCCTGGAACTTCCCGATGGCGGTGCGGACGGCGCTAAGGATGACGGCGGACTTCATGGCTTGCTCCTTCTCCCCCCACGCGATTATAGGGGTCGCCTTCCACCGGGTCAAGGAACGCGCCTGCCTCTAGCAGGTGTCCAACTCGCCGGGAGATTCTTCGGAAATCTCCCTGGTCAAGCTTCTTGTTTTCAATCACTCCCACTTTCCACACCCCCCGGGGAGATACGCAACTCATTGAGTCCTCTCCCCTTATCCTGGGAGATTTGCCGAAATCTCCCCCGTCCCATCGATGCTTCGCGCTTTAGCAGGCAAGAATCTCTCACGAGTCACCAGTCACGAGTCACTAGTCACGGGCTCACCCTGCGCCCAAGCCCCACAAACCCTTTCTCTCTATGCCACATTCGCCCATCGCTTGTCTAAGGATTCTGCGGTTTTTGCGGTTTTTGCGGACGTTTTTTTCGCCGAGTGCAAAAATAGGCCCGTTTTCGCGCTCCCCAAATCCGCAGTTTCCGCGAAATCCGCAAAATCCGCACGGCTCCACTTGTCATCCTGAGCGGAGCGAAGGATCTCAATCGGTGCCAGTGGCTCGATTGAGATTCCTCGCCGCCAAGGCAAGCAAGGGCTCGGAATGACAACAAAGTCGACTCCGCATCTCCGCTCGTCATCGCGCCTGCCCTGTCGGAGCGCAGCGGAGACCCTGAGCGAAGTCGAAGGGAGCGGAGCGAGGGAACTCTTCATCGTGCCGGCAGGCTCCTCTTGCCGGTGCTCCGCGGCACGGCTAAGATGGACCCACGCTCGCATGAAGCCCTCGACGCCGCCGGAGACCCTGAACGCCGCGCAGCGGGTGGCGGTCGAGCACCTGCACGGGCCGCTGCTGGTGATGGCCGGGGCGGGCACGGGCAAGACCCGCGTCATCATCGAGCGCGTCCTCTACCTGCTCGACGCCATCCCCGCGCTCGCGGGCGACAACCTCCTGGCCATCACCTACACCAACAAAGCCGCCGACGAGATGGCCGCCCGCCTCCGCCGCCGCGGCGACAAGCGCGCCGAGCGCGTCGGCGTCCACACCTTCCACGATTTCTGCTACCAGCTCCTGCGGCGGCACGACCAGGCGCTGCGCATCCTGGACGACACCGACTACTGGATTTTTCTCCGCCGGCGGCTTGACCAGCTCGGCCTCGACCTCTTCAAGCGCCTCTCCGAGCCCGGGCGCTTCTTGAGCGACTTCCGCCGCTTTTTCTCCCGCTGCCAGGACGAGCTGGTCAGCCCCGCCGATTACCACCGCTACGTCGAAAACCTCGCGGCCGCCTTCGAGAAGGAAAAACATCTCCTGAACGCCGAGGAGCAGGCGGCGCGCGCCGAGGAGCTGGCCGAGCAACAGGAAATCGCCCGCGCCTACGGGGCCGCCGAGCGTTTGCTGGCGGAGGCCAAGCGCACCACCTTCGGCGGGTCACTGCTGGCGGCGGTCAGGCTGCTCGAGTCGAACCCGGAAGTCCGCGCCCACTACCAGGAGCGCTTGCGCTACATCCTGGTGGACGAGTTCCAGGACGCCAACATCGCCCAGATCCGCCTGCTCGAGCTGCTCGCCGCCCGCCACCGCAACCTCATGGTGGTGGGCGACGACGACCAGGCCATCTACCGCTTCCGCGGCGCCTCCTACGCCAGCTTCAAGAAGTTCGCCGAGCTGTTTCCCGACTGCAAGAGAACCACGCTAACGCAGAACTACCGCTCCACCGCCCGCCTGCTCCGCGTCGCCACCGAGCTTATCGCCCAGAACGGCCCGGCGCGCTTCGACCCGCACAAGAAACTCCTGTCCATGCAGCCCGGCGGCGAAAAAGTCCGGCTGGCGGAATTCGAAGCCGCCGCCGCCGAAGCCGCGCACCTCGCGGGCGAGATTCAGCGGCTGCGCCAAGCCGCCGGCGCCTACGCCGGCATCGCCGTCCTCTACCGCGCCCATGCCCACCGCAACGCTCTGGTCGAAGCGCTCACCCGCGCCCGCATCCCTTTCGTCATCCGCCGGCTGTCGCTCCTCTCCAACACGCTGGTGCGCGACCTCCTCGCCTACCTGCGCGCCATTCATTCTCCGGGCGACAACGTGAGCCTGGCGCGCCTGCTGGCCATTCCTGCCTGGGGACTCTCGCCCGAGCGCTTGCGCGAACTGCTGGCGCGCGCTGCCAAGGAGCGCGTGTCGCTGGCCAAGGCCCTCGAGTCGTTGCCGGAAAGCGCGCGGGAGCAGCAAACCAAACTGGGCGAGGCGCTGCGGCTGCTCGCCGAGCTCCGCGCCTACGCGGAACAGCACACGTTGACCGACCTGTTTGACCGCCTGATCGAGCGGCTCGGGCTGCGCCCGCTGCCCTCCGACCCCGACGCCCGCGCCCTCGACACTTTCGCGCGCTTCCTCCGCCAGTGGGAGGAAGAGAAGTGCCGGACCAAACGCCTGGGGGAGTTCGTCGAGTACTTCGACTACTTCGAAGAAGCCGGCGGCGAAATCGAGCTGCCGGAGGACACCGAAAACCGCGACGCCGTGCAGTTGATGACCGTGCACACGGCTAAAGGACTCGAGTTCGACTCCGTCTTCGTCCTGCGGGTCAACCGCGGCGACTTCCCCACCCGGAAGCGCCAGCCGCTCTTCGAATTCCCCGAGGCCTTGATGAAGGAGGCCCTGCCGCCCGGCGACTTCCATATCCAGGAAGAGCGGCGCCTCTTCTACGTGGCCCTGACGCGGGCGCGCCGGCGCTTGACGCTGTCGACGCTCACGGGAAAACGCAAAGCGCCGTCCATCTTCCTCGAAGACATCCTCCGCAACGCGGCAGCGGCGCGCGAAGTCGAGCAGCTGGCGCCCGCCGTGACGGCGCCGGCGGCCGAGCCCGGCGGCCCGCCCTTCGGGGCCGCGCAGGGCCCGCTTTTTGCCGCGCGCCAGGCGGCGCTCTGCTATTCCCGCATCGCCCAGTGGGCGCGCGACACCGCGGGCCCTCCGCCCGCCGAGCCCCTGGAGTTGAGCCACTCGGCCGTCGAGACCTACCAGAAGTGCCCGCTGAAGTACAAGCTGGAGCAGGAGTGGCAGCTGCGCGGCGCGGCGACGCCGGCGATGGTCTTCGGCCGGATCATGCACGCCAGCGTGCGGGAATTCTTCCGCGCCCGCCAGCGCCGAGGCCCACTCCCGGCGGAGGAGCTGCAGCACCTCTACGACCAGCAGTGGCGCCTGACCGGCTGGCCCTTCCGCGACGCTTACCAGCAGGAGGAGTACCGCTCGAGCGGCTGGCGGCAGCTCGAAGCCTTTTGCCGGAGCCAGGCGGACGCGCCGGTGCAGGTGCTGGAGCTGGAGAAGACCTTCCATTGGCTCTGGGAAGACGTGTCGCTGACCGGGCGCATCGACCAGGTGAACCGCCTGGACGCCGCGGGCGTCGAGATCGTCGAGTACAAGACCGGCCAGCCGCGCCCGCCCGAGAAAGTGGAGAAGGACTTGCAGCTCGCGCTCTACGCGCTGGCGGCGCGGCACCACCTGAAGCTCAAGCCCGTGCGGCTGACCCTCTACAACTTGACGGTGAACCAGCCCATCAGTTTTTCCCCGACGGAAAAAACCGCGGCGCGGGCGCTGGAGGCGGTGCGCGAGGTCGCCGGCTGCGTGCGGGCGCGCGAGTTCCCGGCGCGCCCCGGCTACTGGTGCCGCTACTGCGACTATCGCCGCGTCTGTCCCGAACACGAGCAGCTGCTGCCGGGCGCGGGCGCGCCGGAGACGGAAGCGGCGGACGACGAGCCCGATTCGGGCGAGCCGGCGCGAGACTCCTAGAAAAAGAAGAAGGGGAGCCAGATGCGGCTCCCCTCAATTGCTCCTGCCTAGTTTGCCTCTAGGCCATTCCTACTTTCCCCCGAACGGAATGATGTATAGGGTCGGCTGGAAACAATGTCAAGCGAAAAAACCGCCGGCGGGAAGCAACCCGCGCCGAGAGTTCGGGGAAAAAACCTTCTTCAGTGAAGGGGAAGACCGGCGAAGTAGCCGTCGCGCGCCTTGAGCTCGACCCCCGGCCGCGCGACGCGCACCTGGATGCGACGATACTCGCGGCCGCCGGGCGCCGGCCGGGCGGCGTAGACCAGCGTGTACTGGTTGCGGGCCTGCTCGCCGACCTGCAACCAAGCCCGGGCCAGGTCGTCCTGCTTCATCGGCGCGTAAGCGTCGCCGCCGGTCGAGCGGGCGTAGTCGGTGAGCACGGTGCCGCCCACGGCGAACCGGGCATTGTCGACGCCGAGGGCGTAGACGGCGACCTCGGCCCCCAGCAAGAGGTCACGGGTTTCCCCGAAAGAATGAGTGTTCAACCGCGAATTGACACCGTCGGAGACGATGAAGACGACGCGGCGGCGCCCGGGCTCGCGGCCGCGCAGGGCCAGGCCGGCGGCGTACAAGGCGTCGTGGATGGACTTGACGCTCTTGCTCGCCTTGGGGAGCGTCGAGGGCACCCCCGGCCCCACCGGGGCTTGGTTGATGCGCGGCCCGGCGGTCATGGGCCCGCCGGTCGAGCCGCTGGGAACGGCGACCGCCTCCTGGCGCAGCCGATCCAGCGCCACGCGGAGGGTCTCCGGGTCGTGGGTGAACTCCAGCCTCTGGCGGGGATAGGTGTCGAAGACGAACAGGGCAAACTCATCGGCGGGCGCGAAGATGCTGGGCAGCACCGCCAGCGTCGCCTGCACCGCTTCGTGCGCGGCGGGAGACAACCCCGCGTCCACCAGAATCACCGCGGAGAGGGGAAAGGGGTCGATGGAGAAGTAGCGGATGGGCTGCTCGGCGCCGTTCTCGTACAGCCGGAATTCCTCCCGCATCAGGTCGGTCACCAGCTGGCCGCGGCGGTCCTTGACCGTCACCGGCACCACCACCAGCTCCACCGCCGTGCGCAGGTTATAGCGGACGTCGTCGCCGGAGTCGTTCTGCGCGGCCGCTTCGGCCGGCGGCCACCACCCGAGGCCAAGAACGCCCAGGACAAGAATCCAGAGGAAGGTGCGAATGCTCTCGCCTCCTGTGCCTCGCCCCTGTTGGATGCGCCGCGCCGATGCCAAGCTGCTCCCGGTCATCCTCTCCGCCCCCTCCGGCATCGAAGTCCAGTGGAGACGCACACAAGCGATTATACTGGTCAACGATGAGCTTCCACACGGTCAAACGATCCCGGGCGGTGGCGCTGCTGGCAGGCATCGCCCTCGCCGGACTGGCGCTGGCCGCGCCCGGGCAACAGCCGCCGCCCGGCGAAGTCTTCCGGGTGGAAGTGGACGTGGTCAGCCTCTACTGCACGGTGAAGGACAAGCAAGGCGGGCTGGTGACGGATTTGGAGCCGGGCGACTTCGAGATTCGGGAGGATGGAAAACTCCAGGAGCTTAAATACTTCGCGCGCGAAACCGACCGGCCGCTCACCCTGGCGCTGCTGGTCGACACCAGCATCAGCCAGGAGGCGCTCCTGCCCACCGAAAAAGAGGCCGCCACGCAGTTCCTGCGGCAAGTGCTGCGGCCGAGCGATTTGGCGCTGCTCATCACCTTCGACATCGACGTGGACTTGCTGCAAGATTTCACCCCGGAGGTTGAGCGTCTCCAGAAGGGTCTGGACCGGGCCCGAATCAACTCTCCCGCCGACACCGGCCTTAACCCGGGGCCGTTCCCCCGCAATCGAATTCTGGGCACGCGGCTCTACGATGCCATCTATCTCGCTTCGCGGGAAAAGCTGGCTCCCGAAGTCGGCCGCAAGGCCATCATTCTGGTCAGCGACGGTCTGGACGCCGGCAGTTCCGTGGACGACAAGCGGGCCATGGAGGCCGTCCACCGCAGCGACAGCATGATCTACGCCATCGGCATCGCCGACCCTGTCTACTACCACGTCCGTGGCTATGTCTACACCGGCAGCGACGTGATGAAAAAGCTGGCGGGAGAAACCGGCGGGCGCGCCATCTTCCCCTCGAACGTGGACGAGTTGCAGAAAGCCTTCGACGAAATCGCCGCCGAGCTCCGCAGCCAGTACAGCCTGGGCTACACCCCCACCAACCGGGCCCACGACGGCAAATTCCGCAAGATTGAAATCAAGGTGAAGCGGCCCGGCCTGCGCGTGCAGGCGCGCCGCGGTTACTACGCCCCGAGTTCCTGAAGCAAACTTCCCTTCTTACACTAAGGACTGTCATTCCGAGCCCTTGATTGCCTTGGCGGCGAGGAATCTCAAACGAAGCCACCGGCTGGGATTGAGATCCTTCGCTTCGCTCAGGATGACAGTGCGAACCGGGCGATTCTGCGTCGTGACTACGGCTGCTCGCTCGCGGCCGGCTCCAGGCGGGCGTAATAGCCGGGGCGGTGGTGGATGCGCAGCTGGTCGCGGCGGCTATCGATGGTGATGCGGCGGAAGCTGCCGTCGCGGCGGCGGTTGGTGGGCGTGTAGGCGAGCGTGTATTGCGTGCGGAGCTGGTTGGCGATCTGCTCGAAGGAGCGCCCGACGTCGATGGTGGTGAAGGGGCAGTAGGCCAGGCCGCCGGTGGAGTCGGCGAAGTACTCGAGCACCTTGTCGCCCTCCTCGCCCTTGATCTTGCAAGGGTTCTCCATGCGCGCGGTCTCGGCGTTGTAGTTGATGGGAGGGGCGCTGGTGCTGACGGTGAAGATGGTTACCTCGTGGCGCCGGGCCATCTCCAGCGCTTCTTCGCGGCTCACGCGGCTGGCGCTGTCCTCGCCGTCGCTCAACACGATCAGCATCTTGCGCACGTCGTTCCCCGACCCGTCCGCCAGTTTCATCTTGCAGGCCACGTAGATGGCGTCGTACAGGGCGGTGGCGCCCCCGGCGCGCACGCTGCGGATGGCCTCGGCCAGCGTCTGGGGGTCGTCGGTAAAGTCCTGGATGAGCGCGGGGGCCATGTCGAAGCTCACCACGAATCCCTGGTCGCGGCCGGGCTTGAGGATGGTGAAGAGGAAGTCGATGGCGGCCTCCTGCTCGAACTGAAAGCGCGGCATGATGCTGTTCGAGGCGTCGATGAGCAGGCCGATGCGCAGGGGCAGGTCGGTCTCGCTGGTGAAGCGCGAGATCTGCTGCTGCACGCCGTCTTCGTAGACGCGGAAGTCGTCCGGCCCCAGCCCGGTCACCATGCGGTTGCGCCGGTCGGTGACGCTGAAGACCACGTTCACCAAATCCACTTCCACGCGGATGGGCGGGGCCGTCTCGGGCGGCGGCGGGCGCTGCTCCTGCGAGCGGCCGGGCGCGCCGGCGGACGTCGAGACGAGAAGCAGAGCCAGAAGCACACGCGCCGCTTTCATCGTTGACTCCCCACCAGCCATCATAGAACCGCGCCGGGGACGGGTCAACCCGTTCAGGGTGAACCCGCCGCCGCCCTCTCCAGCCCCAGCCCGCGCAGCAACTCCTTCAGCTCCTCCGGCAGCTCGGCGCGCACCTCGATGCTCTTCCCGGTCCGCGGATGCTGAAAGTGCAGCCGCGCCGCGTGCAAAAAGATTCGATTCAGCGTGGGGCGCGACTCGTTGCCCCAGCGCAGCGCGCGCGGCGCGCCGTAGACGGTGTCGCCCACCACCGGGCGCCCGAGCGCGGCGAAGTGGACCCGGATTTGATGCGTGCGCCCGGTGTGGAGCAGCGCCTCGGCCAGCGTGAAGCCTCCCGCCGCGCCCAGCACGCGGTACTCGGTGAGGGCGGCGCGGCCCTGCCGCCGGCGCGTGGTCATGCGGGTGCGGCGGGCGAGGTCGCGGGCCACCGGCAGGCGGATGGTGTCGTGGTCGCGCGGGAGCCGTCCGTGGACGAGCGCCAGGTAGCGCTTCTCCACCTGCCGGCGGCGGAACTGCTCGGCCAGGCGCGCATGCGCCAGGTCGTTCTTCGCCACCAGCAGAACTCCCGAAGTGGGCTTGTCGAGCCGGTGCACGATTCCCGGCCGCAGGGGGCCGCCGAGGCTCGAGAGCCGCCGGTAGCGGTGGAGCAGCGCGTTCACGAGCGTGCCGCCGCGCGCGCCCGCGCCCGGATGCACCGTCATCCCGGCGGGCTTGTCCACCACCAGCAGGTCGTCGTCTTCGTAGAGCACGCGCAGGGGGATGGCTTCCGGGACGGCGGCGAGCGGCGGGCGCGCCACCACCGTCAGCTCGAGGCGCTCTCCACCGCGCAGGCGCAGGCTTGGCCGCCGAACGGTCTTGTCGTCGACTCTGGCGTATCCGGTGCGGACGAGCTCCTGGAGGCGGGCGCGGCTCAAGTCGGGGAGTTCGGCGGCCAGGAACTGGTCGAGTCGCTGCCCGCGGGCGCCGGCGGGAACCGTGAAGCTGACCGGCTTAGCGGTCATGGCGGGCGGCGGCGGCCCGGCGGCGCTGCGTAAACCCGTACAGCTCGGCCACAACAAAGAGGGCCACGCTGACCACTTGCGGCAGCGACAGAACCCCGCCGAAGAAAAAGCCGCCGCGCGGGTCGCCGCGATAGAACTCGATGGCAAAGCGGGCCAGGGCGTAGAGAAACAAGTAGGCCGCGAAGATCTCGCCGGGATACCGCCGGCGCCGCCAGAGCGCGAGCAACAGCGCGAAGATGACGCCTTCGGCCAGCGCCTCGTACAGCTGCGTGGGATGCAAGGGGATGCCGAGCGGCACGCCCACCAGCCGCGCGCTGTAGGGGTCGGTGAAAGTCACCGCCCAGGCCACGCCCGCGGGCTTCCCCCAGCAGCAGCCGGCGCTGAAGCAGCCCAGCCGGCCGACGGCGTGCCCGAGGGCCAGGCCGGGGGCGTAAGCGTCGGCCAGCGCATGGAAGTCCAGACGGTAGCGCCAGGCGTAGCCCACCGCCAGGATGAAAGCGAAGGCCAGCCCGCCATAAAAAATCCCGCCGGCTTGCAGCGTCGTCCAGGAAAAAATCTCCCGCGGATGCGCGGAGTAGTAGCCCCACTCGGTCACGAGCACCGCCAGCTTGGCGCCCACCAGCGCCACCAACGCCATGTAGACGCCCAGGTTCCACACCGTTTCCTTGTCGAGGCCGGCCCGCGCGGCCAGGCGTCCGGCGGTGTAAAGCCCGACGAGCAAGCCGAGCGCCACCAGCAGGCCGTAGGTGTGGAGCGTCAAGACGCCGTCAATGGTGAACAAGCGCGGGAACATTCAGGCCTCCGCCGGCGGGCGGCGCCGGCTGCGGAGCGCTTCGGCCACGAGCGCCGCCGCCCCCAGCACGATGGCGCTGTCGGCCAGATTAAAGGGGAACGGCCAGTAACGGAAGTCAAGAAAGTCCACGACGCTGCCCAGGCGTACGCGGTCGAGCAGGTTGCCCAGGGCGCCTCCCAGAATCAAACCCAGGGCCGCACCGCTCAGACCCGCCGAGCCACGCCACAGCAGTGCGATTATCACCGCCGAGGCGGCCACCGAGAACCCGATCAAGAAAGCCGCAATCCAGGGCGAATCCGAATTCGACAGCAGGCCGAGCGCAGCCCCCGGGTTGCGGATGTGGATGAGATTAAGCAGGCCCGCGATCACAGGCTGCTTCTCACCCACCGAGAGCCTTTGGGCGATGAGCGCCTTGGAAGATTGATCCAATAGCAACACCACCCCCGCCAGAACGAAATAAACACGCCGCGAATAGACTGCCGCCGTAGCCATCATCTATTCGCCGCTTGCCAGGGCAGAGAGCACCGGCGCGCAGCGCTCGCACACAGACGGATGGACTTTCAACGTGCCCACGCGGGGGGAATAGTTCCAGCAGCGCTCGCACTTCTTGCCCTCGGCGGGCGCGACGCCCACCTCGAGCCCGGGCAGCTCGGCCTTCACCAAGCCCGGGCGGGCCTCGCCGCCCACGGCGACGCTCGAGACGATGAAGAGCGCGCGCAGCTCCCCCTGGTAGTGGCGCAACAGCGGCCCGAGCGTGTCGCCGCTCACCCGCAGGTAGACCTGCGCCTCGAGCGAGCTGCGAATCTTCTTCGCCTGGCGCGCCTGCTCCAACGCCTTCAAGACTTCGGTGCGGACGGCAAAAAGCTTCTCCCAGGCCGCGGCCTGGTCGGCGGGGAGCCCGGCGTCCACTTCTTCGCGGCGGGGGAACTCGGCGAGGTGGACGCTGGCGGGAGCCTCGCCGGCCCGCGGCAGGTGCTGCCATATTTCTTCGCTGGTGAAGCAAAGGAAAGGCGCGGCCAGCCGTACCAGGGCGCGCGCGACCCGGTCGAGCGCCGTTTGCGCGGAGCGGCGGGCGCGGGAGCGCGGGGCGAAGGTGTAGAGCCGGTCCTTGACAATGTCAAAGTAGAGCGCGCTCAAGGTGACGGTGCAGAAGTTGTAGAGGTCGTGGTAGACGCGGTGGAACTCGTAGGCGTCGTACCAGGCGCGGCAGCGCTCGGCGAGCGCGGCCGTCTCCCCCAGCAGCCAGCGGTCGAGCTCTTCCAGCTCGGCCGGCGCCACCGCGTCCTTCTCCGGGTCGAAGCCGTAGAGGTTCGACAGGCAGAAGCGGAAGGTGTTGCGGATCTTGCGGTAGGCCTCGGCGGCCTGCTCGAGGAGCTGCGCGCTGACCCAGAGGTCGCCGTGGTAGTCCACCGAGGCGATGAGCAGCCGCAAAACGTCGGCGCCGTATTTCTCGCAGATTTCCGTGGGGGCGATGACGTTGCCGACCGACTTCGACATCGGCCGGCCCTGGGCGTCGAGCACCCAGGCGTTGGTCACCACCGCGCGGTAGGGCGCGGCGTCTTTGACGCCCACGGCCACGAGCAGAGAGCTGTGGAACCAGCCGCGGTACTGGTCCAACCCCTCGATGTAGACATCGGCCGGCCAGCGCCGCTCCGCCCCGCCGGTGAGCACGGCCAGGTGGCTGCAGCCGGAATCGAACCAGACGTCGAGAATGTCGGTTTCCTGGCGGAAGCCGGAGTGGCCGCAGCTTTCGCAGCGCGTGCCCTGGGGCAGGAGCTCTTCGGCCGTGTGCGCGAACCAGGCGTCGGCGCCCTCGCGCTTGAAGTACTTCACCGCCGTGCGCAGCGTGGGGACGTCGAGGAACTTCTCCCCGCACTTTTCGCAATAGAAGACCGGGATGGGGACGCCCCAGAGGCGCTGGCGCGAGATGCACCAGTCGGGCCGAGTTCGGATCATATCGCTGATGCGCTCTTCGCCCCAGGCCGGGATCCACTGCGTCTTCTTGATTTCCTCGAGGGCGCGCTGGCGCAGGCGGCGGTGCTCGAGGTTGATGAACCACTGCTCGGTAGCGCGGAAGAGCAGCGGCTGGTGGCAGCGCCAGCAGTGGGGATAGGAGTGCTCAATGGTGGCGTCGCCGCCGACGCGGTGCCCGCGCTGGCGGAGCAGCTCGATGATCTTGGGGTTGGCGTCCCAGATGCTCTCGCCGGCAAACGGCCCCTCGGTGAAGCGCCCGGCGGCGTCCACCGGGCAGTAGATCTCGAGGCCGTACTTGCGCCCGGTCTCGAAGTCTTCGGCGCCGTGCCCGGGCGCGGTGTGCACGATGCCGCTGCCCTGCTCGAGGGTGACGTAGTCGGCCAGCACCGCCGGCAGGCGCCGCTCGAGGAACGG
>Ga0209172_10002522_pt1 | contig 31915 bp, 28 predicted proteins | sample LarsenN4metaG_FD_184113 | JGI IMG/M metagenome (GOLD analysis project Ga0209172, IMG submission 184113) | Hot spring sediment bacterial and archeal communities from British Columbia, Canada, to study Microbial Dark Matter (Phase II) - Larsen... ... | reverse complement strand
GTCGCTGACGACCTGAAAGACCCTTCGGAAAATGTACAGTAAGGCGATTAGGTTGTTGATAGGTCGCGCACTATCAGCAACCTAACAGGTTGCTGTACATCGCATCTTCATTATTTCTCTCGCGTCGTCGCTGACGACCTGAAAGACTCCTCGGCCAATACCGCCCTCAGCTTGTCGCGCGTTCGCAACAGAATGACGCCCGCTCATTTATCGAATAGCTCGGTTGCGTACTTGATTGGCGTAACGAAATTGATCCCCTGAAACCCTTCTTCCCCCAGCCCGGCGGTCAGAATCCCGATGACCTGTCCTCTGCGATTGAAGACGGGCCCCCCGCTATTGCCGCGATTTGCGCTGGCATCTATCTGAAACGCTTCCGCCCCGACTACCTTGCTAACGACTCCGCGAGTGAGCGTTGTTGTCACTTTCTGGTCTCTGGTCATCTGAAGCAGCCGCGAACCCAGAGGAAATCCTATCACCGCCACAGGATCTCCTTGCCGCACATTCGAGATGTCCTCATCTATCTCGCTTATTACCGGCATCCCGGAAAAAGGCTCTATTTTAAGAATGGCGACATCCATTCCTCGCTTGCTGGTTGCTACCACACCGGCAGGAATATCATCCTGCTTGGAACGATCGGCAAAGATTATTCGGATGCGCCTGGTGCGCCCGCTCAGCCCTGCCTTCTTAATCTCTTCATCAAATTTCCAGGGAGAAATAACATGATGGTTCGTGACTATGTAGCCGCTGCCAGAGATGACGAACCCGGAACCTTCTCTGGCATCGAGACGGACGACCTCTCCGTTTTGATCTATCAGATCATATTCGTGATAGATCAAAACAACTGCTCTCTGATTGCGAGCGGCGATAGCAGGAAAATCGACCTCTCTGCTCGAAGCAGCGAAGATGCCCAGATAAAGCGCCACAGCAGACGCGCCGATAACCGCTACCACCAGCAGAGCTATCATGATCTTGAATGATGTGGAAGTCTTGCTGACGGCGGCATTGACAGCGGCATTGATCATCAACTGAACTGTGTTGCGCCCAAACTCTTTAGGCGAAGGCTCGCCGGGAATTGACGAACTGCGCGGAGCGGACACCGGCGCCGCAGCCAGGGACGAGGGCGGCGGCTCAGGGGGAAATGAACTGCCAGGCAGAGGCGGCTTGGGAGCATTCTGAACCACAGGCGGCGAGGGAGAACCGACAATAGTTGGAGGCGGCGCTGAGACCTGAGCCTTAGACGATTGAAGAGGAGCCGATGATTCAATCTCAAAGCGCAAACTGGGGCCCCCGGTGCCAAATTCAATGATGTCGCCTGATCTCAATCTAACCGGCTGGGTGATGCGCTGGCCATTGACGAATGTGCCGTTAGTGCTGCCGATGTCTATTAGAAAATAGGCTGAGCCGTCAAGCTTGATCTGAGCGTGGCGCGATGAGGCGCGGGTGTCAGATGGAGCAAACATTAGAACATTCCCCGGCGCGCGGCCTATAGAGATCTGCTGCTCGGTGAAGGTCTCTCGCTGACCTTTCTTCCCACCGGTAAGATGTGTAACAACAGCTCTCATCGCCTTCCTCCTCAACGCCCCGGCTTCAACACTATGTGGCTGGCAAATTCTAATTCATCAGCGCAAGCTTTTACAAGCAGCGCCTTGCTCACAGCGTCGCGCGCCGATCACACAATTTGCCTGCTCGCAGTTTATCCCGCTATAATTATCGGCAAGCTCCAAATCTCAGGCGCTTTGCCTCAGAGGCTTTGCAGCAGGGATTTCAGCAGGTTGACAAAACTGCTTTGTCCATTATAATAGCGTCTCTTTGTGTTGATATGTTGATAGATATTGCTGAGTTTGACAACCGAGCAAAGCGTTTTCGGTACAGTTATGGGCCCGGCGAGTTCAATATTCAAGATGAGAGCTTAATTTGCCGTCGGGAACCGGTTTGTGACCTGAGCATAGTGCGCAAGCACGAGGAAGTAAGAATTAGCGGCAGCCTGGTCACCGAAGTCTCGGCAAGCTGCGCGCGCTGCCTCATTGCTGTATCGATCCCCGTTGATCTACAGCTCGATCTGATTTATCATCCGGTGGTCGAATCGTTCGCCGAAGAGCCAGACCTGGAGCTTTCTTACCAGGATCTGAATCTGTCCTATTATGCGAATGATGTAATTGACCTGGATGAACTCATTCGGGAACAGATTCAGCTTGCGCTGCCTGTGCGCGTCTTATGCCGGGAAGAGTGCCGGGGGCTGTGCCCGGTTTGCGGGGCGGACCGCAACCGGGAGACTTGCAGTTGCGCCGGCAAACAGATCGACCCTCTATGGGAAGCGCTAGCAAAATTGATAGAAGAGAGGTAACCAATGCCAAATCCAAAACGACGTCATTCCAAGTCCAGGCGCGGAAAGCGTCGCGCACATGACGCCATTACGTCTCCGGCTATCTCGCCCTGTCCCAACTGCAATGAGCCGAGATTGCCACATCGAGTATGCCCTAAGTGCGGCTTCTATAATGGGCGCGCAGTGATTTTGGTCAAAGAAAGCTAATCCTACTAATGGCCTGGCTACATGCATGAAGATTGCTCTTGATGCAATGGGCAGCGATCACGCTCCCTCAAGCGAAATTGAAGGCACCCTTCAGGCAGTGAAGAAACTGGCTGTAAGGGTTATCCTTGTGGGCAATCGCGAGCTGATAAGGGCAGAGCTGGAGCGCCAGGGCAGCGAGGAGGATTCGCGCATCGAGATTGTCAATGCCACAGAAGTCATCAACATGGGCGAGCCGGTGGCCTACTCAGTGCGTCGCAAGAAAGATTCTTCCATAAGAGTTGCCGCCCGCCTGGTAAGCGAAGGCAAGGCCGATGGCCTGGTCAGCGCGGGAAATACCGGCGCAGTAATGATGACCGCCAAGCTGGTGCTCGGCACGCTGGCGAGCGTGGACCGCCCGGCGCTGGCAGCAGTTCTGCCTACTGTGACCGGGCGCGGCACAGTGCTGCTCGACGTGGGCGCCAATTCTGATTGCAAGCCTTCTCAGATTGAACAGTTCGCCATTATGGGCAGCATGTATTCGCGCATAATCTTCGGCGTGCAACAGCCGCGCGTCGGCTTGATGTCCATCGGCGAAGAGGAAGCTAAAGGCAATGAGCTGACTAAAGAAGCTTTCAAGCTACTGAAGAGTTCTCATCTTAATTTTGTAGGCAATGTCGAAGGGCGAGATGTTTTTACCGGAGATGTAGATGTGATAGTCTGCGACGGCTTCACCGGCAATGTTGTGCTCAAAGTGAGCGAAGGGCTCGCCGACGCTATCCAGAAGTTGCTGCGCGAGGAGATGTTCAAAAAGTTGCAGACTAAAGTAGGCGCAGTGCTCCTTCGCCCGGCATTCAAAAGCTTCGAGCGCCGAATCGATTACACCGAATTCGGCGGCGCGCCGCTGCTCGGCGTCAAGCACGTTACCGTAATCTGTCACGGGCGCTCCAATGCAAAAGCGATATTCAATGCTATTCGGGTGACCAAAGAGTTTCTCGAAGGTCGTATCAACGAGCGAATAGAAGAAGAGATCAAACAACAGGCAGTGCTGAGTTTGTAACAAAGGAAGAATAGAATCTTGGCTAAAGTAGCATTCATCTTTCCCGGACAAGGATCTCAGTATGCGGGCATGGGCCGCGAACTGGCCTCAAGCTTTGCCGAAGCAAGAGCTGTATTTGATGAGGCCGACGGCGCGCTCGGATTTCAACTAAGCCGCCTCTGTTTTGACGGCCCAGATGAAGAGCTGAAGTTGACGACTAACACACAACCGGCGGTGCTGACAACTTCGACGGCTGCTTTTCGCGTGCTGGAGAGCCGTCGGCTGAAGCCCGATTTTGTCGCCGGTCACAGCCTGGGCGAGTATTCAGCGCTGGTAGCTGCGGGGGCGCTCTCGCTCTCCTGCGCAGTTGCAGTCGTGCGCAAGCGGGGGGCCTATATGCAAGAGGCCGTCCCTGTCGGTGTGGGGGCGATGGCGGCAATTGTTGGCGCCGACGCTGCGCTGGTCGAACAGATATGCCGCCAGGCGGCGCAGGGGCAGGTTTGCCAGCCAGCGAATCTAAATTCGCCGGAGCAGGTCGTCATCGCCGGCCACAGAGAAGCAGTCGAACGAGCAGCCGAGATTGCCCGATCAAAAGGGGCCAAGCGAGCAGTGATGTTGCCGGTGAGCGCGCCATTTCATAGCTCGCTGATGATGCCTGCTCAGGAGCGATTGGCCGAGGAGCTGAACCGACTGTCGTTTTCAGATCTGAAATTCCCTCTGGCGACCAATTCGGATGCCAGACTGATTAGCTCCGGTGATGAGGCGCGATCATCGCTCATTCGTCAGGTCTCGTCTCCCGTGCGCTGGGAAGAGATTGTGAGATTATTGCTTGAACAGGGGGTGACTAAATTCGTTGAGGTCGGGCCGGGAAAAGTTCTGTGCGGGCTTATCAGACAGATCAATAAGCAAGTCGGCAAAGATATTGTCTTGCTCAATGTCGAGGACAAAGCAAGCTTAGAAGCCACTTGCCAAGCTTTGCAGAGTTAGTTCCAAACATTTGTAAGTTTTCCATTGCACAAAGTCCAATAATTGGTTATTGGTTATTACTTGTCGGCAAGCTCTTTGCTGACTGAATAGATGTCGAACGATCCATCATTTATAACCTCAGGAGGGTTAGTTACTATGTCAGATATGTCAGTAGAAGAGAAGGTAAAGCAGATTATCGTTGAGGAGCTGGGAGTGGATGAGGCAGAGGTAACAGCGAATGCTCGCTTTATCGATGATCTAGGAGCAGATTCGCTTGATACCGTTGAGCTGGTCATGCGGTTTGAAGAGGAATTTAATATTGAGATCCCCGATGAGGACGCAGAGAAGATAACCAGCGTTCGTGATGCTATTGCATACATAGAAGAGCATGCCAGGTAGCCTGGCTCATCTGTTTCCACTACTGCAAGAGCTAGCAAATTATCTTGCGTGGGTGCGCTCTTGGAGCTCCACAAAGGTTTGCCGACACGCAGATTCGGGTTATCTATTCTGGGGATGCGGGGCCATTAGCAAAGGGGGTAGTTTTGCGACGTCGCGTTGTAGTAACAGGCGTGGGACTTGTCAGCGCTCTTGGTAATACCACTGAAGAGACCTGGGCAGGATTGCTTGCCGGGCGTAGCGGTATAGATCGAATAACCCGGTTTGATACTACTGACTTTCCTACCAAGATCGCCGGAGAGGTAAAGGGATTCGATCCATACAAGTTCATCGAGAAGAAAGAGGTCAAGAAGATGGATCTGTTCATCCACTATGCTATCGGCGCTTCGCAAGAAGCTATGGATGATTCCGGCCTCAAGGTCACAGAAGAGAATGCCCACCGGGTGGGGACACTGATCGGTTCCGGCATCGGCGGATTCGGCATCATCGAACGCGAGCATGCCAAGTTCCTGCAAGGGGGGCCGGGCAAAATTTCGCCTTTCTTCATCATCGCGTCAATAGTCAATCTGGCTGCCGGTCAGGTCTCTATCCGATTTGGCGCCAAGGGCCCCAACTCTGCTACCTGCACCGCCTGCTCCACCGGAGCCCATGCCATCGGCGACTCTTTCAAGATCATCCAGCGCAACGAAGCAGATGTTATGATCTGCGGCGGGACAGAAGGCGCTATTACGCCGATGGGCGTCGGCGGATTCTCGGCGATGAGGGCCCTGTCAAAACGCAACGACGAACCTCAACGGGCAAGTCGCCCGTTCGACGCCCAGCGAGACGGGTTCGTGGTTGGCGAAGGAGCGGGCATCCTGGTGCTCGAAGAGCTTGAACATGCCCGCACCCGCAGCGCGCGCATCTACGCCGAAATTGTCGGTTACGGCATGTCGAGCGATGCTTATCACGTGACCGAGCCGAGCGAAGACGGCGAAGGAGCAGTTCGCGTCATGCGCAATGCAATCAACGACGCCGGCGTCAGCCCGGAAGAAGTTGATTACATCAATGCGCATGGCACATCTACTCTGCTCAATGACAGGATTGAAACACTGGCGATGAAGAAGGTCTTCGGCGAGCATGCCTACAAGCTCTCGGTCAGTTCCACCAAGTCTATGACGGGCCATCTGCTCGGCGCGGCAGGGGGCCTGGAAGCCGGCATAACAGTTCTGGCAATACGCGATCAGATCTTGCCGCCAACGATCAATTACGAGAACAGGGACCCGGATTGCGATCTCGACTACGTGCCTAATAAAGCGCGGCCAGCCTCTGTGCGTTATGCTCTATCGAACTCTTTTGGCTTCGGCGGCACTAACGCGGCGCTGCTCTTCAAGCAGTATCAGGAATAGCTCAGGTAGAGCAAACGCAACCGGACAACCGATGTAAGTCCATCGAAAAGGAGTGGGGGGAATGAACATCATCGTTTGTATCAAGCAGGTGCCCAAGAAAGACCTGATCCTGCGCATTAACGATTCGCAGACCTGGATTCGAGATCAAGACCTGAGCTTTGAGATCAACGAGAGCGATACCTATGCTCTTGAGGAGGCGCTGCGACTCAAAGAGAAACACGGAGGCGAGGTGGTAGTTTGTTCGATGGGCGCCTCTCGCGTCAGGCAAGCTATCAAAGAGGCGCTGGCGAAGGGGGCCAATCGAGCGATCCATCTCCAGGACGATGCGTTTGAAGGGATGGATGCGTTCAATACCGCCCGCTGTATCGCTTATGCGCTCAAGGATGAGAAGTTCGATCTGATCCTGACGGGCTTGCAGTCGGATGACTACGGCTTTGCCCAAACGGGGGTCATACTGGCCGAGCTGCTGGGATTGCCCCATGCGACAATAGTTATGGAGATCCAGGCGCAACCGGATGGCACGCTCAAAGTCAAGCGCGAGCTGGAAAGCGGCTGGTTTCAGTGGGTTCAGTTGCCTCTGCCGGCGCTGCTGACGATTCAATCGGGAATGAATCAACCGCGCTTTGCTACTCTACGGGGCATAATGGAGGCTAAGAAGAAGCCGGTCCGAGAGATCGCGCTCAATGATCTGCCCTGGCCGAAAGAAGAGCTGGTTAATAAACAGCAGATCCGCAAGATCTATTTCCCTGAGAAGACCAAGAGAACCGAGATTATCGAAGGCGCGCCCAAAGAGGCTGCGGCCAGACTGGTTGAAAAGTTGAAGAACGAAGCCAGAGTAATCTAAGCTCGATCTCTTCCGGCAGTCGCCGGAACAAAGTCGAGCATAAATAACTTGATTGAAGATAAGGGGCGCAAATGAGCAACGGCATATTAGTATTCATAGAGCAGCGCCAGGGCAAATTGAATAAGACATCCTGGGAGGCGTTAGTTGCAGGCCAGCGCCTGGCGCAAGAGATTGGCCAGCCGCTCTCGGCAGTTGTCCTGGGCAAAGGAGTGCAAGCTATTGCTTCTGAAGTCGCAGACAAGAGACTCAACCAGGTCTTTCTAGTCGAAGATGACACGCTTGAAAACTACACGCCGGAAGGCTATTCGGCAGCTTTGCAGCAGGCGCTAACGCAGATCGATCCTCAGCTATTCATTTTAAGCCACACTTATCAAGCGCGTGATTTTGCTCCTAAACTAGCTGCCGCCCTGGGCAAGACGCTCATCAGCGACTGCATAAGCTACAAGCTGGATGGCAGCACCCCGGTCTTTGTGCGCCAGATATTCCAGGGCAAGATCAATGCTGATGTGGTCTTTCAAGATACCCCACCATATCTGGTGACATTTCAAGCAGGGGCCTTTCGCGCAGACCTGGTAGAGAGCGGCGATTCAAAAGCAGAAGTAAAACCGCTTGCAGTCTCAATGCGAGATGTGGTAATTCGCGCCCATCCGCTTGAACTGTTCAAAGGGGTCAAACAGGCTGTGGATCTGACTCAGGCGGAGATCATTGTCGCCATAGGCCGAGGCATTAAGAGCCAGGAGAATATCCCAATTGCGCAGAAGCTGGCCGAAGCTCTAGGGGCAGAGATAGCGGCTTCGCGCCCGATCTGCGACAACGAGTGGCTGCCTATGGATCGCCAGATAGGAAGCTCAGGCCAGACCGTGCAACCGAAACTCTACATCGCGCTGGGCATCTCCGGGGCCATTCAACATATAGTCGGGATGAAGAATTCGCGGACGATTGTGGCAATTAACAAGGACCCGGATGCGCCAATATTTGAGATCGCCGACTACGGCATAGTGGGGGACCTGTTCGAGATTGTTCCTGCCTTAACCGAAGAGGTGCAAAAGCTCAAAGAACAATCCTGAGATCCTGATCATCGCAATACAGAGAGATTGCAAGAAAACCCGGTTTTCTCATCGGTTCCTTCTTAGCAGTAATCTCCAGCAATCGTTTCAATGACACTTGGTTGGATCTTCTCCAATTCCGCTAACAGATGGGACAGTTCCGACTCCCAGCAATCGTTTCAATGACACTTGGTTGGATCTTCGATCCATTGATGATATTATTGCTTTCCGGCCAGCATCAAACTGGCAATCATTGTTTAGCAAGGAGTTTCAAAATGAAGTTTCCCGGTGGGTTCAACATGCAGCAGATGATGCAGCAAGCAAAAAAAATGCAGGAGCAACTACAAAAAGCGATGGAAGAGACGCAGGTAGAAGCTTCGGCAGGCGGAGGAATGGTCAGCGTCACTATGTCAGGGGCAAAGGAGCTGCTGGCAGTTAAGATCGACCCGGAGGCAGTGAAAGACGGCGATATCGAGATGCTACAGGATCTGATCGTCGCCGCCGTCAATGAAGCCAGTCGCAAGGCCGAAGAGGCAATGCAACAGAAGCTCGGAGGGCTGCTCCCACCCGGGATGAATATCCCCGGACTATTCTGATTATGCTTGATTACGCAGAGCCGGTCACCAGACTCATAGATGAATTCAAACGTTTGCCGGGCATTGGGCATAAATCGGCGCAACGCCTGGCATTTCACATCCTTCGCTCTTCCGGTCCAGATGTAGAACGCCTCATTAAAGCCATTCAAGAGGTTAAGCAGAAGATCGTCTTCTGCTCCTTGTGCAACAACCTAACCGATATCGATCCGTGCCGTTACTGCACCAGCGCAACCCGCGACCGTCGAACCATCTGCGTTGTCGAAGAGCCTCATAGCATCGTGACAATAGAAAAGACGCGCGAGTACTTCGGCCTCTATCACGTACTCCACGGCTCGCTCTCGCCTATTCGCGGAATCGGGCCGGATGAATTGAAGATCAAGAATCTGCTTGAGAGATTGCGCGATACCGAAGTGCAGGAGATCATACTGGCGACTAATCCAACGCTTGAAGGTGAAGCTACGGCGAGTTATTTAGCCGGCTTGCTCAAACCGCTGGGAGTAAAGGTCACGCGAATAGCTATGGGCCTGCCGGTCGGAAGCGACCTTGAATACGCCGATGAAGTTACTATGCATAAGGCTCTGGCCAACCGCCGCGAGATTTGATCTCTTCTAACCGGACGCAATCAACATCAACTATTGAGTCTCGCCGAGCAATGGGACAATCTCTTTTTCAAATGTGGCCTTATCGGTGAAACCGACGTGCTTGTGGCGTATGCGCCCCTGACGATCAATGATGTATGTAGTAGGTATAGCCTCAATATCGCCGAATTTGTCTATTGCCTCTTCATCTGCCGTGACCACCGTATAGTTCATTCCATGCTTCTCAGCGAATTCTTTTATTTCGGCCAGCTCGCCTGAATCGACTGCTGCGCCGACGATCTGGAGGCCCTTCTCTTTGTATTCGTTATTGAGCGCAATAAACCCCGGTATCTCGCGCACGCAAGGCTGGCACCAGGTGGCCCAGAAATCCAGAATCACTACTTTGCCGCGCAACGAGCGCAGCTCAACTGTCCCCCCATTAAGCTCTTTAAAGCTCACATCGGGGGCCTCTCGGTGCTTCGGGTCTTTATCCACCGCTGCCGTTCCCGGGACATTCAACGATACGTTGTTAGCGTCAGTGGCAACGGAAAAGTAACTTCTCAAACCGGCAAAGCCAATCGCCAGCAAGGCGACTGCCAATAAGGAAATCACTAGAATGCTTTTCATCCATACGCTCCTACAAGAACTAATCGCTGCCGAGACGGCAATTGTGGCAGCGTTCCGCTCAAATACTATCAGGTAAAATCGACTTTTGCCATTCTTTATTCCCGGCAGGATGAGAGCAGCGAATTGCTCATGCTCGGTCGGCCATTTCTACGGGATGACTATTTGATTGTTACCGCCAGCTATGGCCCTTAAGAGAAATCTTTACGTTCGAGGTGCTACTGTGCCCCTATGCCGTTTTTGGTTTGCAATCGGGCTACGGGGAAGCGGCCCCGGACGTCATAACCTGGACTGGAACCAAAGTGAGTTCGTAATCGAACTCCAACCGGTATTACTTTCCCGAAGAGCTACGGGCGCTAAGCAGGTAGGCGAGATGATTAATGAGTGTAGGCTTCCATATATTCGGGAAGCACCAGTTGTCTTGCCTGGTATACGCCGAACTCTTCTATCTGTTGTTTGATCTGCGTCCACTCTTCGTAGGGGATCTGCAAAAACGCATCTACGACCATGGGATCAAACTGGGTGCCGCAATATTTCCTCAATTCTTTCTCCACTACTTCAAGCGGCAGGGCTTTACGATACGGGCGATCTGAGGTCATGGCATCAATGGTATCGGCGACGGCGAAGATGCGCGCGTTGAGGGCAATCTCTTCGCCTTTTAATCCGTTAGAATAGCCGCTTCCATCCCAGTGCTCGTGATGCTGGCCAACAACCGGAATGGCCCCCTGGAGAAAATCTATGTCCTTTATGATCTTGACTCCGATGATCGTGTGCATGCGCATCTTTTCCCACTCTTGCGGAGTGAGTTTGCCCGGCTTGAGGAGGATGGCATCAGGGACCCCGATCTTTCCGATGTCGTGCAGCAGCGCCCCCTGCTCAAGCGCGATCATCTCTTTCTCGCTCAGCTTCAACTGTCTGCCGAGCCTCAGGCTGTAAGCAACCACTCGCTCCGAGTGGCCTTTAGTTTCAGCGTCGCGCACATCGAGAGCGGCGCCAAGAGCAGCCAGCGTGGAGCGGTAGGTTCGGTAGAGCTCTTCTACTGTAAGGCTCAGTCTGGCGCTGCTCTCTCGCAGGTGAGCATTGACCCTCTCCAACTGCTTGGTGCGCTCGGCCACGAGCTTTTCCAGATTGTTCTGATAGGCGCGATTCTCTAAGATCAGGCGACGATGCTCCGATGCGCGATGCAGACTCAGTTCAACCTCATCGAGTTCAAACGGCTTGACGATGTAATCATAGGCCCCCAGCCGCAGAGCGGATATAGCGCGGCGGGTGTCGTGCACTGCCGAGACCATGACTACGGTAACATCCACCTCGCGCTGCTTGACTTCTCGCAGCAGGTCCAGCCCGCTCATTCCCGGCATTTGAATATCGCAAAGGACTATATCGAACGGCTTGCGGGCAAGCCTGACCATTGCTTCTTCGGCATTAATCGCTGTTTCGCATTCATAATTATCCTGAAGAAGATCGCACAGCAATGAGCGTATAGCCTCTTCATCATCGACTATCAAGACCTTTGTCTTCCTTGCATTCTGGAACATAGTCCCCCCTCATCCCATCATCTTGATCTTTTCCACATCAACATTATGACGCTCGACCATGCGAGAGAGAGTTTTGCGATCCACTCCCATGATCTCCGCTGCTCGTTTCTTATTGCCCTTAGTCTCGGTAAGCACCTGCACCAGGTAGCGGCGCTCTACTTCGGCAAGAGTGAGCAGCCTTCCGCTGGCGTCTGTTAGTGAGGGGGTGTGGCTGCTGGCGCTGGCAGTGCTGTGGTAACCATTGCTCTCGACGCCGCCGCGCAGTTTTGGCGGCAGATCATCGAGGCGAATAATTCCTCCGCTATTTAGCACCGTTAGTCGCTGAATAGTGTGACGCAGCTCTCTAACATTTCCCGGCCAGGGATAGTTCTCCAGCACTCGCATCGCTTCGGGCGAGACGCGCACAGGCGGCTGACCAGGCTGGGTATAGCGATTGATGAAGCTTTGGATCATGAGCTTGATATCTTCTCTCCGCTCTCGCAGAGGGGGCAATGTCAAGGTAATCACGTTGAGACGATAGAGCAGATCCTGTCTGAAGAATCCGCCGGCGACCAGAGCTTCCGGATCTTTGTTGGTCGTCGCCAGAACTCTCACATTGACGCGGGTTGCCACGTTGGCTCCCACGCGCCGCACTTCGTTCTCCTGTAGCACTCGGAGAAGCTTGACTTGAAATGCCGGGCTGGTCTCTGTGATCTCATCAAGCAGCAACGTCCCTCCATCGGCTTCTTCAAACAGGCCGCGCCTGGGCATCTGCGCTCCGGTGAAAGCGCCTCGCACATGGCCGAACAGCTCAGTCTCCAGCAGGGTCTCGGTCAGCGCCCCGCAATTGACCGGGACAAACGGTTTGTTGGCACGCAGGCTATTCTGGTGAACCGTGCGGGCAATAACCTCTTTGCCTGTGCCTGACTCGCCGCAGATCAAGACCGGCAGATTGGTCGGGGCGATGCGGGCGACTGTCTTGAGGATCTCGATCATTGCCGGGCTCCGGCCGATAAGGCCCGTCCATTCGGGTTCCTGCTCCTGGACTACTGTTTCGGGAGGGGCCTCAAGGCGAAGCCGCTGGCGCTCTGCGGCAGCGCGCGCCATAGCCGAGATGTCATCAATGGCGAATGGCTTGCAGATATAATCCACTGCTCCTTCGCGCACGGCTTCTAGCGCGGCTTCCAGCGACCCATGACCGGTCATAAGGATAACCTCAGCCTGAGGCTGCAACTCACGAAACGCTCGCAGAACATCGAATCCACTGACGCGCCCCATCTTCACATCGCAGAAGACAAGATTAAATTGCTCTCGGCGACCCAGCTCGACCGCCGATTGCCCATCGCACGCTTCCATCACATCGTAGCCGTCATCAACAAGCACATCGCGCACAAGCTCGCGCACCGCTTGTTCATCATCAACTACTAGAATGCGCATCATCATGGATTGCCTCTGGCGAGGTACTAGGGCCGAAGTCCTTTGCATAATCAACAAAGTTATCGTCCACTTAATACTCAAGCTTTAGGTATGCTTAAAGCTTGCCCGCCATTAACTTTAAGATTAATCACAAAAGAGATCTGGAATGTCGTTTTCGCTTCAATTTTCGTGGTACATTATTAAACCATACTTCCATATCTCTTATCAACTAGGAGGCCAAAACCATGATGAATTTCATCAAGTTCAATGTCCGGCGCTGGCCAATATTTGATGTTACCCGTTCAATTCTCAACGCAAGGATTTGAGGCGCGACTCGCAGGCGCCCCCTTCGGGAACGCGCCTCGATGTCCACCTTCAGCCTCTTGCATGCATCTCTGAATGGTCTAGATTAAGAAAGACCTCACTTATACGCAGCGTAAGCTGCTCTATGGTTTCAATGCGATGTTTTATATCTTCAGGAAGCTGATCGCTGCGCCTGAGCAGTAATTGCGCCTGCCCTAACACACCGGTCAGCGGATTGTTAACTCTGTGCCTGATCGCCGAAAGGAGCCGCGCGACATCAGGCTGTTCTTTGCCTGCTTTATCATCCAGCCGCTGTTGCATCATAGAAAGCTCTATGTTCTTGGCGCGTAGAGCTGCCATCAACCGGCGGTTCTCCGAAGATAGCGCCTGCTTTTCAAATGTGATAGAGAGAGCTTCGCGTATAGCGTCGCGCTTCACCTGTTCGTGATGAAAGGCAGCTACCTCATCGCAGACCTTCAACGCGCTTACTATGAAAGCATCTTCAATGATCAGAATCTCTGCCTGCGCCAGGGTTGCTCTGATGCGGCTGAGAATCTTTGTGCTTACTGCTTCAGTAAACTTCGAGCTGATAATAACCAGTTCATACTGCACGTTATCATTGAGCTTTGTCAGTATCTCTTCCTCGGTCTGTGCGCAGTCAAGAAAGAATCTCTTCTCAGGGCATAACTCTCTGATTAATTCTTCAATCAGACTGATCTCATTCGGCGTCTTGCTTACCAGCAGAATAAAAGCGACGCGGTCACTATTTGGCATCATTGATCTCATCTATCCTTTCCACTCCATTTTGCTGTGGAGCGCGACTCTTCTGGGCAACTGTTGTGCCAGTAGAAAAATCGCGCGATGCTCCCGGCTGAAATAAGAGAAACGTTTCTCAGACAAGGCTTTAGATTCAGGCTTGATTCCTGCGGGTTAGGTTTTGATCAGCGTCTGTGGGTCATCCCTCCCCACCAAGGCTCTGATGTTGATGGCAGAATTACTCACACTCCCCCGGAAGGATCGAAGTTTATTGGGTAACTACAAGGCCGAAAAAGATTGGGAGCGCAAGCAAAAGCCCACACCCCCAAATTATCTCCAGTGAAAATATCTGCGGGAGGACGTTAAATATCCAGGTTCCTCACCTCGAGCGCATTCTCCTCAATAAATTTTCTTCGCGGCTCGACTGCATCTCCCATCAGCACCGTGAATATCTCATCGGTTTCGACTGCATCATCAATCCGCACTTGAAGCAGTGTACGCTTCTCCGGATTCATAGTTGTTTCCCAAAGCTGATCTGGATTCATTTCGCCCAGACCTTTATACCGCTGAACAACTATATCCTTCTTCGCAGCAGAGAGCACGTGGTTAAGCAGATCATTGCGCGAATGGACAATCACACTGCTTCCATTCTGTCCTATTGTGAATGGGGGAACTATCAAGTCGCTCAGATCGACATAGAGAGAGACTGCCTTCTGAAACTCGACGTGCGTTGCCAGGTCCCAATCTATAATCACACTGCTATTTCCATTGCGCATTACTTCGATTTCGTAAAGCCCGTGCTCTTCATCCCTGGTCATCTCAGCCTGATAGCCAGCCTGTGAAATGGCGGTTTCGACTTTGCCAAGCAGTTTGCTATCCTCAAAGATGCTATGCAGCTTAACCCCTTTGCGTACTATGCCGTCGCTGCCAGAGAGAGCGTCCAGTATAATGTCCAGAAGCCTGGGATCGTGAAGTCGCTTCTCCAGCTTTTCATAGTAGGTATTGAACTCGATGAGCTTCTCTAGCATCCGGGCCAGTTCTTTGCCCTCAATCACCCTCCCATTCTTTCCCGCTGAGACCTTTATGTCTTCGGTCGCTTTCCTCATTAAGAATCTCATCATTGACCGCTCGTCTTTGACGTATTGCTCTGTCTTCCCCTTCTTAACTTTGTAAAGAGGAGGCTGGGCAATGTAGACGTGACCTCTTTCCAGGAGTTCAGGCATTTGCCGGTAGAAGAATGTAAGCAAGAGCGTTCTGATGTGCGCGCCATCGACATCGGCATCGGTATTATGGGCGCATAATCCACCAACGCCGCACACAAAGTTTTCATCATCTTGGACAGAGAAGTCGTATACATATTCGCCGACTGGCTTAATCTCTTCGGCACCGATCACTTCAAGACCGATCAGATCATTGCTGATCGGCGTATAGTCTGGAGATTTCCGATTCGGACGTTTTAGATGTGCATCAAGCTTAGGCGCATTGGCATGTCGTTGCCAAATCGAACGACATTGCTCTATCTGTTCCTTGCCACAGATCGTGATTGTGTAGTAGGGATGCCTGGTCTGGATTGGCGCATCAGGGCTAAGTGATGGTTGATTGTGAGTCACAGTTGCAACTATTCCCAATTGGCCAAGAAGGTACAGCAAGCCGTCTTTGAGCTTCGATGAGTTAGTAGTAAACGACAGATTGCTTCCGCTCGTTGTGCCATCACCTAGAAAATAACCTTCTAGGAAAGCAATTTGAAGTTGCTCAGGAAGGCTAAATATAATATCTGGCAATCTCTTCTCATGAGACTGTTCACTCAATCCCCAAGCCTGCAACAATCGTGCTGCAGCAACGCTGTGGAAGTATAGTTTAATGCCATTGCTCGCTGGAATATCGTATCGACGCGGCGTTTCGCCGAACGCCGCGTCGATTGCAGCAGCAAGTTCAGCAACAAAATGCTCGTCTTTCTTGCCCAGATTTAGGCTGACTTGATGAGAACTCAGTGAGCCCTCAGCAACATACCAGCCCAGGAACCACATTAATTTTCTAGTGATAGGCAAGTAGCGCCCAAATGCCTTGTCTCTGTGTGCTTGCGGTACGATCTGCACATTAGGGCCAAGCTCCACAAGTTCATCAACTGTGAAATCTTTGAATAGCTTGTATGAGCTAACCTCACGCCAACGAGAGTTTTTGCTTATATCGTCCTGGCTAAGCAACTCATCCATTTTGGATGGAACCCTCTCGAAATCAATCTTATTATTACAGCCAATTGCATGGAGATAGTTTTCAAAATGGGACAATATAGGCCGATTAACTCCACGCTCCCAATAGCTGATGGTAATTGGCTGTTTGATGCCAATCGATTCTGCAACCTGCATCTGGGTTAGTCCTGCTGTTTGTCGATGAGCAATAAGCCGCTGCCACTCCTCGGCAGGTAGGGCAACTCGCGGCTCACTCCATAGATTTGGCCGCGCTACTTTCGCCAGGACTCGCTGGCCTGCAATCCGGCGTACATCTTCGCCCATTAGATATAGCGCGTCTGTTAGGTCAGCTTTGTAGAATGTCTCGACCAGATCAATATGTGTTGGGCTTATTGATGGACGAGGCAAGTATCGGCTTGCAACCAGGATGTCGCCAGGCCGCACCTCATTGCCTTTTTTGAGTCTGACCTGTCCATCTTCATACACGAAGACGCTATGAGATGATGTTACCTTGATTGAGCGATTATAGCGCGTCGTCAGCTTGTACATCGGCTCATGATGAGTGTGGCGAATAACAGCTTTCAATGGTTGAAACCGAGTCGAGTGATTAACAGGATCAAATGTTATCACTTGATACTTGCTGGTTATTCGACGACCTTCGATGCAATCATCGATAAAACCTCCAACGGTCACAAACTCTGTGCGCCCCTTATTATCCATGACCAAGGTTGGTTCATCGCCTGCAACGCTCATCACAATAACTCGTTTGTAGCGCAACTTCGATATGTCGAAATCATCTTTGCCGATTCCTGTGCCCAGCGCCATGATCATTGCTCGAATCTCTCCGTGCGAAAGCATCTTGTCAAACCGGGCTTTCTCGACATTCAGGATCTTTCCTCTAAGAGGCAGTATTGCCTGGAATCGGCGATCTCGTCCTTGCTTGGCACTTCCGCCGGCAGAATCGCCTTCCACAAGGTAAAGCTCGCACAGTTCAGGATCTTTCTCAGCGCAGTCAGCAAGTTTTCCCGGCAGACCACTTCCCGAATCAAGAGCGCTTTTGCGGCGAGTCAAATCTCTTGCTTTCCGAGCTGCCTCGCGAGCGCGAGCCGCTTCAATCGCCTTTCCAATTATTGCCCGCGCTACCCGCGGGTTCTGTTCCAGGTAGGCGCTGAGGTTTTCATTTAAGAATGCTTCTACCTGTCCCTTAACGTCGCTATTGAGCTTTCCTTTCGTCTGGCCCTCAAACTGAGGCTGGGGCAATTTGACGCTTACAACCGCCACCAGTCCTTCACGAACATCATCTCCGGTGAGGTTCTCTTTCATATCCTTGAAGAGACCTGCTTGCTGGCCGTAGTTATTGAGGGTCCGTGTCAGCGCCGATCGAAAACCGGAAAGATGCGTGCCCCCATCAACGGTATTGATGTTATTAGCAAACGAGAATACAGTCTCAGAATAAGAGTCGTTGTACTGAAGCGCAATCTCTATAGTGAGGTCGCCCTGTTTGGACTCGAAATATATGGGCTGAGGATGCAGAACATTCTTATTCTTGTTCAGGTGCTTGACGAACTCGGCAATTCCTCCCTTGTAATAGAATTCGTGCTTGCGCTCAGGGGTCGTCCGTTCGTCGGTGATAGTAATCAGCAATCCTTTGTTCAAGAAAGACTGCTCGCGCAGACGCTGGGAAAGGGTGTCGAAGTTAAACTCCAGAACCGAGAATATTTCCGGATCGGGTTTAAAAGTGATCTTGGTTCCTCGCTTCTTGGACTTGCCTGTCTGCTGCAACGGAGCCAGCGGGATCCCTCTCTCATAATCTTGCTCGTAAACAAAACCATCTCTGCGAATCTCAAGATGGAGCTTTTCAGAGAGAAAGTTGACTACACTGACTCCTACGCCATGCAGACCTCCGGAGACTTTATATGCATTATCGTCGAACTTACCGCCGGCGTGCAGTTTAGTCATCACAACTTCTGCGGCTGAACGCTTCTCGGTCGGATGTTCGTCTACCGGAATCCCTCTGCCGTTGTCGATAACAGTAATCGAGTTATCGATATGAATTATCACATCTATCTGATCGCAGTATCCAGCAAGCGCTTCGTCTACCGAATTGTCAACAACCTCATAGACTAAATGGTGCAATCCCAATTCGCCGGTTGAGCCGATATACATTGCCGGGCGCTTGCGGACGGCGTCTCTGCCTTCAAGGACCGTAATCGAGCTTGCACCATAAGCATTTTCCTCTGACATCTTTTTTTGAGCCTCCATTCTACCTGTTATTCTCCTTGCTGGCTTAACCACCTTTCTTCCTTTCTACCCGAACCTAACTGATCCACCCTCCTGAAAATTAAATATTAAAATGGAGCCCTGTGCTTATCGGCCCCATCTATATCAAGCGAATCAATCCCACCAGTACGATCAGCAGAACTTGACCTCACACCCTCAACGCTTTGGCTTATGCGCGCTGCTCGCCCCGCTTCTACTAAATGGCAATAAGCACGCTGGAAAAGAGATTCTGCAACTGTACTCTTTGAAGTTGATATGAAGGTCTGTGCCTTGCCGTCGAGAAAGTCCAGCAATGTGTCGATGCGGTTGCGGTCAAGCTCTGCATCAATATCATCAATAATGAAAACTGGGGTTTCTTCAAGCACCTGATTATACAATGATATTTGAGCTAAATCAAGGATTAATAAGGCACTTCTCTGCTGTCCGGAGCTTCCAAAACGGCTCACTTCTCTGCCGTCATAGTAGATATCCAGATCGTCTCTGTGGGGCCCCACAAGGGAATATCCGGCTGAAATTTCATTGGGAAGCCTGAGTTCCAGACGCTCCGCTAGCAAAGACCGGTAATTGCTCAAATCGCCTCTCCCTTCCAGTGAAGACCTGTACCTTATACTTATCTCCTCTTTCCCGAAGAGCCTTTTGCTGGCTACTCTTTCCAGCCGCTCTACATACTGAGTCCTTGTCGTATGTATTTTGGCCCCTAGATCCGCCAACTGCTCGTTCCAGACTTGAATGAGATCAATAAATTTATATCTCTCTCTTTCCGTTGCCTCTTGAGCTTGCTTTAACAGATTATTCTTTTGCTTTATAACGTGATTATAGTCTGAGATTAGTTTCAAATAGGCCGGATTGAGGCTGACAATGCCTCTGTCCAGAAAGCGACGGCGCTCAGACGGCTCACCGCGAACTATTCCAAGCTCCTCATTAGAAAAAACGAAGACATCAAGATTGCCAATGTAGTGCGAAACGGATTCGCGCTTGCCATTAACAAAGAATAACTTAGAACTCTTGGTCAAGCATATCTGAAGATCTTTTTCTAATCCTTCCCTTAAAACACAACCTCGGATAATTGCCTGTTGTGAGGAGAACTCTATTGCCTCATCCAGGTGCGAAGTGCGAAATGATTTAGTATTACCTAGAACGTAGACCGCTTCTAGCCAGTTGGTTTTTCCTTGCGCATTCTCACCGTAAAAGACATTAAGGTTGGAACCAAAGTTCAATGTTCCCGAGAGGTTTCTAAATCCAATAACCTCTAACTTGGAGAGAATCATGCCCGAAATACTATCATAAAACTCATCTTATGATCAGTCCTCCAAATGTACTGCTGAAATGAAGTAAAAATAGCTTGATCTAACGGCTTCAAATGAGACTTACAATCTCATTGGCATAATTACATAACGATAATCATACTCACCGTTGCCGACCGGCCTGATCTGCGCTTGGCTCTGCTCATCCTTCAATTCGAGCCTTACTTCGCCGCCGCCTACCACATTAAAAAAGTCAATCAGATATTGAGCATTAAACCCGATCACTATACTCTGGCCGGCATAATCAACCGGAACGCTTTCCAAAGCCTCTCCTACCTCGCTATTTTGAGAACTTATATCAATTCTCCCTTCGGTAATATTGAACTTTATTGCCCGACTCCTTTCATCTGCCATCAGACTGACGCGACGTATCGCCTGATGGAGTAACTCACCATCAAATGTAATTATCCGGTTATTCTCCTTGGGCATTACAAGCTCATAATTGGGAAACTGCCCCGATAGCATTCTCGATACCAGCAGTCGCTCCCCAACACGGAAAAACAGATGGTTTTCGTCCTTACGGAACTGCACCGGCTCTTCCGTAACGGAAACAAGTTTCTGGAGTTCAGAGAGCGTCTTCTTAGGTATCAATGCGCGAATTTCGCCGCTACGGACGGCTGTAACACCTGTTTCCGCGAAAGCCAGCCTGTGACCATCGGTAGATACCATCCTGATCTGGTTTGCGGTCAGTACCAGCAAAGCGCCTCCCAGAGCATACCTGGACTCTTCCTGGGTAATGGCAAATATAGTCTGAGCAATTAAAGTCCGAAAAACCTCTGATGGGATAGAAACCGTATCTCCATCCAGTTCTGGAATAGCCGGATAGTTTTCGACCGACTGGCCAACAATTTTAAAGCTAGAGCGCTCACAGGTCAGACTTACCCAATCCGTCTCTTCTCTTCTAAGAGAGATCTCGGCTTCGGGTAAGCTTCGCACTACTTCAAACAATTTTTTCGCTTGAACGGCGACAGCCCCGGCCTTGTTTACCTGAGCCTCACACTTGCACTTGATACTGACATCCAGGTCGGTCCCCATAATTAAGATTGAACCGGGATCATAGCTCTTAAGTAGCAAGTATGAGAGTATCGGTATCGTATTCCTCTTTTCAACGACACCTTGCATAAACTGAAGCTCTTTTAAAAAGTCCGCCTTCTTAACTGTGAATATCATCGAGTTTTTGTCTTCTCCTTTGTTTCTAAGATCAATCGCTATTCTTCTACCTGTTCTAAATATAAATAATCATGTATTTCTAGTAGTAGTAGTAGGTCCTGTGGAAAAGTGGAGCCATAGTTGTAAACTACTGAATCTACTAGCCAAACCTGAGTTTTCCACTTGTGGAAAACCCTGTGGATGAATTGTGGAAAAGCTATAAAACTGTGGAAAACTTTTTCTTCTCTTTGACTTTTCCACAGGTTCCACAGTGGTTCCACACCCCCTACCTGTGGAAAAGTATATTAAGTCTATTTGATAGAAGCAATTAAGCTGTTGATAAGTCTGTGGAAATTTCCTTCTCGCTGATAAATATCGGCTATTTTGTTAATGCTGTGCAGTACCGTTGTATGATGCTTACCGCCGAATTCTCTTCCGATTTCCGGCAAACTAGCTTTGGTAAGTTGTTTACACAGGTACATAGCGACTTGCCTCGGTAGCGCTATCTTGCGAGAATTGTTCTTTGACTTAAGATCAGCAACGCGCAGCCCGTAGTGATCTGCTACGACTTTTTGAATAACCTCAATGGATATATTTTTAGCATCTTCTTCAACTATACTCTTGAGGACTTCTTGCGCAAGCTGGATGGTAATGTCAGATCCTGTTAGAGATGCATAAGCGATCAATCTTACGAGAGAACCTTCCAGTTCGCGGATGTTGGATTTTATTTTGCTGGCAATGAACAGAGCTACATTGTCTGGCAGATATATCTTTTCAATCTCCGCTTTTCTGCGCAGTATAGCTACCTTGGTCTCCAGGTCGGGCGGCTGAATATCTGCTATCAGTCCCCATTCAAATCGAGAGTGTAATCGTTCCTCTATAGTTGGAATCTCTCTTGGAGGACAATCGCTTGAGATAACTATCTGCTTCTGAGCGTCATAAAGAGCATTAAATGTGTGGAAGAACTCTTCCTGGGTTCGTTCTTTCCCGGCTATGAACTGTATATCATCCATCAGAAGAACATCTATATTCCGGTATTTCTCCCTGAAGGTTTGCGTCTTATCATAGCGAATCGAGTTTATGAGCTCATTCATGAATTTCTCAGAAGAGATATAGGTGAGGCGGAGATGGCGATTTCGAGCTTTAATAGCGTGTCCCACGGCATGCATCAGGTGTGTCTTCCCCAGTCCAACACCTCCATAGACGAACAGTGGATTGTAGGCTTTAGATGGAGATTCAGCCACCGCCTGTGCCGCCGCATGAGCAAATTGGTTGCAGGAGCCTACTACGAATGTATCAAAAGTATATTTACTGTTCAGAGGAAGCTCTAATGGTTCTATATCGACGAACTTGGTGATTTTGATGTTTTCACTCTCCTCTGAAATATCTGAAAGTAAGCTCTCTTTGTGCCCATCGGCATACGTGAACTTATCTTCATTATTGCCTTTGCCGTTTCCGCTGCCGTCACTCTCTGCGACAATAAATGAGATTTTATAGCTGGACAGATCAAGCTCTCGCAAAGAGTCTTCTATGACATCTTCATAATTGTTCGATATCCAGTCTATAAAAACATCATTGGGAACTTTGACGTAGACTGTCGAATCACTTCTAGAGCTAAAAGTTATTGGTTTGAACCAAGTATTGAAGCTTTGGTGATTGACTCGCTTTTCAATTGCGCCAAGAATGGTCTCCCAAAGATTAGCTTCCATAAGTTGTTTTCTCTTCGTTTAAGATTTGGCCAGTAGGCCAAAGCCAGATCCCCGACGGCTTATCGGGTTTCTTTTGTTCTTTTTAAATGGTCATGCAAGATAATTACGATACAAGATCAGGATTATAGAATGACAAAGATCGCTTGCTAAAACATTCACACCTTTCCACCACTCAAAGAGGGCCAAAAAACAATCTGAGCTTATATCTCAAAAGGCCCTGAAAACAACTGTATCCGTTTTATACCCAGAGATAAAGATGATTATTAATAAACCTAAATAAATCAGCAGCTTAGCCTGTTGAAAAAATAGCTTTATTGTAAAACCAAGGCTAGCATAAAGGCAGTAGTTTTTCAAGCGAAAAATCCAGCTATGAAGAGCTATTTTTGCACGCCCTGGACAGATTGCCGGGATTGGAAAATTTCCCTCACCTTGACATCAGAGACCGGTTTGTATAAGCTTTTGTTTTTGCTAAACCTCGGTAGAATCTGAGATTAAGTGTAGGACAGAATATGAAGCGTACATTTCAACCTAACAACCATCGCCGCGCTAAAACACATGGCTTTCGTGTGCGCATGAGTACGCGTGCTGGAAGGCTTGTCCTGAAAAGGAGACGAGCTAAAGGCCGTAAGCGCTTGACCCCGAGCCATTACTGATTATAAAGGTGGCAAGGAGAGATTCTAGTGAGTTGCGTGATAAGGGCGATAGTTTAAAAAGCCAGGACTTTAAGCTAGCTTATGATAGCGGCAAGAAGTTTATTGCGCATTGTTTTGTATTGTATGTCCGGAAGAACGATACCGGCTCTTATAGATTGGGGATTACGGTCACTAAGAAGATTGGACCCGCGGTTAAAAGGAACAGGTGCAAGCGTCTGCTGAGGGAGGTCTTCAGGCTTAACTTGGTGGATTTGCCTCATGGGAAAGGCGCAGATATGGTTTTTAACGCCAGAAAGAATCTGGTAAGTGCCAGTTTTCAGGAGGTTCAAGATGAGTTTCGGAATCTCTTGGGACCCATAGTAGCAAACATTAAATGAGATATGGTTCAACGTGTTGAAATGTGTGAGGCATTGGATCTGTGAAGCAGATTGCAATTCTTTTTTTGAAAGCATATAAGCTTATTGTTTCGCCACTTCTTCCGCCGTCTTGTAGATTTACTCCCACTTGTTCCAGTTATGCTATTGAGGCGATTAGCCGTTATGGTTTCCTGCGAGGATCTTACCTCGCCATGATTCGCCTGCTGAAGTGTCATCCATTTCATCCAGGCGGTTATGATCCATTGAGCTAAGTTGATGGACTTATGGAAAAGAGAGTAATTTTAGCATTTATCCTTTCTACTTTAGTCCTTGTAGCTTATAGCTACTTGGCCGGTCATTTTTCTCCTCCCAAAGGAAAGGATGGGGGACAGCCTGAAATAGGAAGAAGTGTCTCCCCTGCTCCCCAAACTACGAATTCAACTACGCAAAAAGAACCTGTAGCTGAGACTCCTTCTGTAGTTTCTGATTCTCTTCAAGTAACAGAGCGCAATGTTACTATTGAGACTTCGCTTTGGAATGCGGTGATCTCAAATAAGGGAGGGGTGATCACAAGTTTTATAATCAAGAAGATGCCAAATGGAATCCTTCAAACAAATGCTAAGGGTGGTGAACTACAGCTTATAGATCCACGTAGCTCAACCATTGGATATCCATTTAGGCTCGAATTACCAGATGATAGTGCCCTGTCTGCCATTTTAAATAACTCAAATTATGATATTGGGAACCCGTCGGCAGATATTAGGTTAGAAGGAACTCAACAGCAGGAACTGACTTTAACTTTGAAGACTGCTGATGAAGTAGTGGTTACTAAATGGTTTCGGTTTTATAACAATCGGTTCGATTTCGACTTCTCTGCGAAGGTTATAAAAGGCGGCAAAGAACTCCCATTGCAGGTTACTCTGGGACCGGGATTCGGCGACCCGACTTCGGAAATAACTGGTACTTATACAAGCACTCCACCTCAAGCAGTTGTTGCGACTAATAGCAAGATCAAACGGTTTTACGGAAAGGATCTGCCCGCCAAGCAGGAAGGCAATATAGACTGGGCCGGAGTCTCAGATCACTATTTCTGTTTGGTAACCATCCCGCCTTCACCAGTCCAGAGGGTTGATCTAAATGTCCACAAAGTTAAGGAGAAGAATAGCAAGGGAGAGGAGATATATAGGGAATTGATTTCAGCTTCTCTTCCCATCCCGTCAGGCGTGCCGAACAAGGTTTATGCTGGACCAAAAGATAGAGAGTTGCTGAACGCAACCGCTGGGTTGATTGGTAGGAAAGGCATCGATCTTGAAGAGATGATAGATTATGGCATGTTCTCTTTCATGGTCAGGCCCCTTATCCCAATTATCTCGGCTGTGTTGGACTTCTTTTACCGGGTTACTCATAATTACGGTTGGTCTATTTTGATCTTAACGGTAATTATTAATATGTTCTTCTTCCCGCTTAAGTGGAAGAGTTCAGTAGCAATGAAGAAAGCTGCAAAGTTGCAGCCAAAGATGAAGGAACTCCAGGAGAAGATGAAAGGGCTGAAGAAAGATGATCCTCAATTCCAGAAGCTTCAGATGCAACAGTTGCAGCTAATGAAGGAAGGAAATCCGCTGTCGGGGTGCTTGCCTCTTTTGATTCAACTGCCTGTCTTCTGGACCATATTTGTCCTTCTAACGATCTCACTGGACGTCAGGCATGCTCCTTTCGTTGGTTGGATTAAGGATCTGTCTGGACCTGATCCATTGCTCATCTTACCAATAGTTATGTGTATTTCTATGATCTTACAATCGCTATTGACTCCAACGCCGACAGATCCATCTCAGAAGATGCAAAAGTACATGATGACTTATATTATGCCTGTGGCGTTCACTTATTTCTTCTTCCTCACAGCACCGAGCGGACTTGTGCTCTACTGGCTGGTGAGCAACCTTGTGGGCGTTGGACAGCAGATTATAATTAATCGATTCACCCCGTCTTGAAGGAACTCGATCCTTTTGAGCGGGAGTTGAATAAAGTTATAGTGTAGCGAAAGGAACATCCGATATGAATAATTCACTTGAAGATAAGATTGCGGCATTCATCAGAAAGCTGATTGAATTATCAAGATTGGATATTACTGTTTCAATAAGCATTGAAGAAGATAGGGCCAATGTTCAGTTGTCAGGAAGAGATGTTCCGATGCTGCTTGCTCATAATGCCGAGTTGCTTGATGCGTTCGAGTATATAACCAATCGAGCATTTGGTCGCGAACTGGGTCAAGGCGTTCGCATCCACTTTGATTCGGATGGATACCGATCGGCACGTGAAGCAGAACTGAGGTTGATGGCATTGAAAGCAGCTGAAAAGGTCAAATTAACAAAGACTAGCTTCTCTTTTGAACCTATGAGCGCCAGTGAAAGACGAATTATCCATACGACGTTGATTGATGACGCTAGTGTGCGGACTGAAAGCCAGGGGGATGGTATGAACCGCAAGGTAACGATCTTTCCTGTTTGATTCTGCTACCTCAGTAGTAGGCGCCCGGTGAAATAGATGGGCTGATATGTATAATGAGGATACCATTGTAGCCATTTCCACTCCGCCAGGCCGCAGTGCTCTTGGGATTATTCGCTTGAGCGGTTCAAGAGCACTCGAGATTGCCGCAAGGATCTGTGAGAAAGACCGTTCAGCATTCAAGCCTAAGACTGTTACACTCTGTCGATTGTTCCACCCCGAGACAGAAGATTTTCTCGATCAGGCTTTAGTTACCTATTTCAAAGCGCCAAAATCTTATACCGGCGAAGATTTAGTGGAGTTTAGCTGTCACGGCAGCCCGGTAGTCTTAAGTGAAGTTTTACAGGCTATTCTCTCGCTGGGCGCGCGCACGGCCACCCCTGGGGAATTTACAATGCGTGCCTTTTTGAATGGGAGAATTGACCTGTCTCAGGCAGAAGCTATTGCCGACCTGATCGATTCGCGAACCTCTTATCAGGCCAGGCTTGCTAGACAGCAGCTTGAAGGAAGCTTATCCAGCTTCCTCAAACCGCTAAAAGAGAGGTTGATTGAGTTGATTGTACATCTTGAATCTTCGCTTGAGTTTGTTGAGGACGATATAACGACTGAGAGCAGAGAAAGAATCAGTGAACAATTGTCGGCATTGATTGCCGAGATGAAGAGATCAGAGGAAGGCTTTGCCTTCGGAAGGATTATTAGAGAAGGGATCAATCTTGCTATAGTGGGCAAGCCGAATGTTGGCAAGTCTAGTATTTTCAATTGTTTGCTTAAACAACAGAGGGCTATAGTCACTGATATACCGGGCACAACTCGTGATACACTATCGGAAAAAATCTCGCTAAGGGGAATACCGGTCAATCTAGTTGATACTGCTGGTCTACGGTTTACTGAAGATATAGTTGAACGTCTTGGTGTTGAGAGAAGTTATTCTGCAATCGCCGATGCTGATTTGATTTTAGTTGTTTTGGATTCTTCAGGTGGATTGGACGAAAAGGATCTGGAATTATTCGAGCGTTGCAAGCAGGATGATTTCATTGTCGCTCTTAATAAATCGGATCTTAGATCAGCTATTGTTGAGGAAGATTTAAAACCTTTTGTGAATGGAAGAGCCGCAGTTAGAGTCTCTGCCAGGACTGGCAGCGGAATAGATTGGCTAGAAGAAGAGATATTCAAGCGGATTAGTTCAGGACGCTCTGCTGGTCGGGAAGATTTTATTGTTACAAATGCTCGGCATCAGGTACTTATAAAGCAGACAATTGAATGTCTATGTGAAGCTCAGGCGGCGCTAAATGCCGGGTATTCTGAAGAGGTTGTTCTAGTTGGTCTCCATAGAAGCCTGCAACTGCTTGGAGAGATTACAGGAGAAACTCTTATTGAGGATATACTAAACAAGATATTCTCTACCTTCTGTATTGGGAAATAGAGCGATGTATTATTTTGTTGATTCTTATGATGTAGTTGTGATTGGCGGCGGCCACGCCGGTTGCGAAGCCGCTTATGCGGCAGCGCGGATGGGGGCAAAGACGGCCCTGGTTACTATCAATTTGGATCTAATTGGTCAGATGTCTTGCAATCCGGCAATCGGTGGCATTGCCAAAGGTCACATTGTCCGCGAGATTGACGCCCTGGGGGGCATTATGGGAGTTGTAGCCGATCGCACGGGAATCCAATTCAGACTGTTGAATCGAAGTAGGGGCCCTGCTGTCCAATCTCCGCGCGCCCAGGCAGATCGCGCATTGTACAGGATGGAGATGCGACGGCTATTGGAGAAAGTGCCAGGGCTGACTCTTAAGCAGGCCGAAGTGACTGATATTCTGGTTGAAGATGGTCGTGTGGTTGGACTGGGGTTGGTCGATGGGCGCGCCATCGGCGCTTCTGCTGTAGTTGTTACTACCGGGACATTCCTGAATGGATTAATTCATATCGGGGAGCATACTTATCGAGCCGGCCGTTCAGGTGAGATAGCTGCTATCAGGCTCGCCGATTCTATCAGGAAGATTGGCTTCCGCATGGGAAGGCTCAAGACCGGGACCCCCCCTAGGATTGATGGTCGCAGCATAGACTTCTCTGGCCTGGAGCCTCAGCCGGGAGATGATCCTCCGGTCCCATTCTCATTTAGAACTAAGGAGATCCCTCAACCCCAGGTTCAATGCTTCATTACCTACACTAATGAAGAAGTCCATAATGTTATCCGGTCCAATATCTCCCGATCTCCTCTCTATAGCGGTCAAATTCAGGGAATCGGGCCGAGGTATTGTCCATCAATCGAAGATAAGGTAGTTAAATTCCCTGATAAGAATCGACATCAGATATTCCTTGAACCGGAGGGATATGATACTAACGAGGTCTATGTGAATGGAATCTCTACCAGCCTTCCGATAGATGTGCAGGTAGAGATGGTCAGGAAGATCCCCGGTCTTGAAAAGGCGTTGATGATCAGGCCAGGATATGCTGTTGAATATGATTATGTCGATCCAACTGAATTACATCCTTGGCTTGAAACAAAGAGGGTGAGCGGCCTCCTTCATGCAGGGCAGATTAATGGTACTTCCGGTTATGAAGAGGCAGCCTGTCAAGGAATCATTGCTGGGATCAATGCTGCTAGAAAAGTTTTGGGAAAGGAGCCCTTTGTATTGCCTCGCTCCAGCAGTTACATTGCAATTCTCATTGACGACCTTGTAACCAGCGGCGTCGATGAGCCCTACAGAATGTTTACTTCTAGAGCCGAGCTTCGGCTGATGCTTAGAATAGATAATGCTGATCGCCGACTGACCGAAATCGGCTACCAATTAGGTCTGGTTGATTCGTCCCATTATGCTCAGTTTCAAGAGAAGAAGAAGAGAATCTCTCAATTGAAGGAGCTTTTCACTTCTCTTAGAGTATCTCAGCGAACTTTAGGTTATGAACAGTTCAATCGGAGATCCAGTGTTGCATTGACTGAACCAATTCTCCTTGCCGATATTATCAAACGTCCAGAAGTTGAAGCGGAGCATATAGAGCCATTTATACCAGAGGAGAGGCGGCTTCAATTCACCATTGACGAGATCAGTTCTGCGGTTAACAATATTAAGTATCAAGGTTATGTTGATAAGCAGATAGTTGCGGTGGAGCAGATGGCTCGCGCGGAGTCCAGGCCAATTCCTGATGGGTTTGACTATTCTTCTATCTCCGGCCTATCGCGTGAGGTCATAGAGAAATTAACTCGAATTAGACCTCAAACATTGGGTCAAGCCAGAAGGATTCCTGGGATGACGCCTGCTGCTGTCTCGCTTCTAAATGTTTTTCTGGAGCTTCATTCAAGACGGGCGCAGGTTCGGTGACTGAAACTATTCATAAACTCCTTCTTGATTATTCTCCTGCTTTTGGCGTGGTACTATCTAAAACTGAGATCCAGAAGTTCCTGGAGTATTATGAGTTGATTCAAGACTGGAATCGAAAGATTAATCTTACTCGTCTTGAATCTCCTGCTGATTTTGCCCGATTCCATATTCTGGAATCCTGTTTAATCCCTCCTAGGATTGAGGCAGACATTAATAGTTTGGTCGATCTCGGATCTGGAGCCGGGCTGCCTGGGATTCCGATTGCGATTATGCGGCCTTTGTTAATGGTCTCACTTATTGAGTCCAACTTGAAGAAGGCGATATTCCTCAAAGAGGTCTGTCGTACGCTGAGGTTGGAGAACGTTGAGGTCATCCGCAATCGGTTTGAGAATCTTGAATCTGGCCGGTGGGAATGCCTGACTACGCGGGCTATTGAGAGTTTTTCTCAGATGTTACCTCATATAGAGCGACTCTCTTCTGGCTGTAGACAGGTGTTTCTTCTCTGTAATCCTGAGCTTGCCAGCTTGATTGAAGTGAGATTCTCTGATCAATGGATGTTCCATCAAGAATTAGTTCCAGAATCCAGGAATCGGATACTTGTTTCCCTTACTGCTCTTCAGGTTTCACGTGAAACTGCGGAACCATTAGTTTCACGTGAAACCTGAAAATAAATCTTTTGTTATGGGGAAGAGTTGTGTTATCTTAGGTTCGTTCCCGCAATAATCCTCGGAGTGCAAATAATGGGCAAAGTAATAGCCATAGCCAATCAGAAAGGTGGTGTTGGAAAGACCACAACCGCAATCAATCTAGCTGCTAGTCTGGCAGTGGGCGAAATGAAGACCTTGATAGTAGATGCCGACCCACAAGCCAACTCAACCAGCGGCCTGGGGATTGTCAAGGGTTCCTTCAGAAGGAGTCTTTACCACGTCCTGGTGCTGGGAGAGCCTATAGAAAAGGTAATCCTTCCAACGGAATTAGAATCGCTCAAGATAGTGCCATCGGAGAGAAACTTGACCGGAGCCGAAATAGAACTGGTGGAGGTAGAGAACCGAGAATACCGGCTGGGACAGGTGCTCAATGGAATTAAGTCCGACTTCGATTACATACTGATTGATTGCCCGCCATCACTTGGACTCTTAACTTTAAATGCTCTAACTGCTGCCGACTCGGTCCTAGTCCCTATCCAGTGTGAGTATTTTGCGCTAGAAGGAGTATCAGAGCTATGGGACACCCTGGTGAGAATCAGAAGAAGGCTCAATCCCAATCTCGCCGTAGAAGGTTTTCTTCTGACAATGTACGATGAGCGGACCAATCTATCGAGCCAGGTAATGTCAGATCTAAGAGACTTTCTTGGGTCGCAGGTCTTCGAGACAATGATACCGAGAAATGTCAGGCTGGCCGAGGCGCCTAGCCACGGAAAACCGATAATCCTTTACGACATAAAATCCCGCGGAGCAGATAGCTATCTAAGACTGGCTAAGGAGGTAATTCAGAATGACAAGAAGAGCACTTGGAAGGGGGCTTAGCGCGCTCCTGCCAGACTCTTTCAAACAATCAGATGATTTGCTTGAAATAGAGATCGACCTGATTAAACCAGGCGCCCATCAACCCCGCACCCATTTCAGAGAAGACAGGCTACAGGAACTGGCCCAGTCAATAAGAGCAAATGGAATTGTTCAGCCGCTGGTTGTAAGGCGCCGCGGTCCATATTACGAAATTATCGCGGGAGAGCGCCGTTGGCGAGCGGCTCAAATCGCAGGGTTGACAAAAGTGCCGACAATTGTCCGCGATGTGCCCGATGAAAAAGTACTGGAGCTGGCCCTTATCGAGAATATTCAACGACAGGAACTGAACCCTATGGAAGAAGCTAGAGCATATCAGAGTCTGGTAAATGATCTGGGGCTCACTCAAGAAGAGGTGGCGCAGAGAGTCGGACGAGAACGCTCATCGGTAACAAACTATCTCAGGCTCCTGAAACTCCCTCCCCGAATCCAGAACTGGGTTGAGGAAGAGCAGATTACAATGGGGCACGCTCGCGCCTTGTTAGCTATTGAGGCGAGTGAAGAACAAGAGCGATTGGCATTACAGATCATAGAACGCAAACTCTCGGTCAGAGAGACAGAACGGGAAATAAGGAGACTGGTAAGCGGAGTCAAGACGGAGTCGGCTAATCAACCGGCCAACAAGACAGACGCTAATACCAGAGCAGCGGAGGAGAGATTGAAACAGCGACTGGGAACCCAGGTAAGAATCGTCAGGAAAGGCGAAGGAGGCAAGATCGAGATAGATTTCTACTCGGAGGTCGATCTTAACCGCATCTACTCGTTGCTTATGGGGAGAACAACTGGCTAAGTGCTTCGTTTCATAAATACGTGTGGGGTTAGGCAGCGCGTTTCAATCGCTCCCAATCCTGCAATCGCTCGTACCAATCTTCAAGGTCTTTTGTCGTGAATTGCCAATGAAAGGGTTCGGCCAATT
>Ga0209172_10002520_pt1 | contig 31944 bp, 32 predicted proteins | sample LarsenN4metaG_FD_184113 | JGI IMG/M metagenome (GOLD analysis project Ga0209172, IMG submission 184113) | Hot spring sediment bacterial and archeal communities from British Columbia, Canada, to study Microbial Dark Matter (Phase II) - Larsen... ... | reverse complement strand
CTTTTGAGCGTTCATCCTTTTGAGAAAATGCCTCTCCATGAACTACTTACAGAACCTCATCCCAATAATCTAATGCCTGTGACTCATAACCAAATGCAGTTGTGGGACTTATAGCCGGACACTCCTGAGGGCAGATGAATGTGCCCTGGAATTTTTGGATGGTGATCCAGGCAAGCCCCATCATGGCCAGCATGAACAGGACCGTCACAGCACTCATAATCCAGGGGAGCATGGGGTGATTCATGGCTGGCAGCAGGCGGATTTTGAATGCTTGATGTCAAGCGGGATGGCTGGGAAGCAGCGATGAAAATGTGCACGCGCTGCGGGGTGGGCGCCAGCCCCCCCCCGCACTCCGTGCGCTCCCAGAACTCCGAAAAGATCGGAGTACTCCAGATGGGTGCCGGGGCATGCCTTCTATCTGGAATTTCCCACTTCCGATTTCAAGCTTCTGATTGACTCGCCTCCCGCTCCGCAGAGGGCAGCGGGCGGGCCAAGCGGAGCGAGGTGTGCGGGGCGTGCACGCAACGACCCGTGTCCGCGCCCCATGACTTCGGCATCCGAGGTAATACGGCCATATCCCACGCCTTCGACAAGGGTCCTTCGTTGCTTCGCTTCCCTCGGGATGACGGCCTAAATTACCCGCGCGGCAACCGTGTCTGGTGCCAAACGTGATTGCGCGCCGCTGGGGCAGTGATTCGATTTTCAATTCAGCTGCGGGGAAGTGGGTGTATGAGGAAGGCTGGGACTATGCGGTCGAGAGGCAGCCCCGCTGACTTTACTCCTCCGGCTGCTCCACGCCCTGCTGTGTGATCTGGCGTTCGAGGCAATGTGTGGTTCCTGCCGGCTTTGAGCTTGGCGCTTTGCCTTTTGCGCTCGCCTTCCCCTCACCCCCCACAGCGGGCGGCGGCGAGGAGGGCGGGGCGCAGGGCTTGTTGCACGGCGGGCTGCCAGGTGCCCTCCAGCAGTTCTTCCAGGGTGAAGGGCAGGCGCTCGGACCAGTTGCTCTCGCTCACTGGGCCGGGGACGTTGAAGCGCAGATCCAGGCCAAAGAGGTCGGTGATCATGGCGATGGCCAGCCAGGACGGGGTTTCCCAGAGGGTGCGCAGGAGGGCCTCGCGCACGGCAGGTTCGTAATCGGGAAGGAGGGCGCGGTCGTCCAGGCGGGCGAAGCGCTGGAGGCGGTAGAGTTCCCAGGCCGCCTGTTTGCCGGCCTCGCCCAGGCCCTCGTCCCCGCGGGGGATGGCGCCGGGACCCAGATCGGCGGCGATGGCGGCCCAGAGCCGGTCCCAGAGGCCGCGCATGGTTTCGTGGTCGTGGGTGGAGAGGGTGGAGAGGGTCAGTTCCGGATAAGCGGCGGGGGGCAGGTATTCGCGGGTGGCCTCGTCCCGCTCGAACATGGGGATTTTGAATCCGCTGATGCCGAGAGCGAGGAGGGAGGGGCGGACGTAAGGGGGGACGACGCCGAGGTCCTCGGCGGCGATGACGGCCTGGCCGGATGCTTCCTGGAGGATGCGGAGGAGGCGCTCACCGCCGGCCTGGTTGGCAGTGCGGGATTCGGGCGTCTCGTCATCGTGGGGCAGGAAGCGGGGGAGGTCACCGGCCAGGGCTTGGACTTCCTCGCGGCTGAGGGCAGCGTAGCGGGTGTTGTCCCGCGGGGGCCAGGGGAAGGCGAAGACGCGGTAGAAGCCAAGGACGTGGTCGATGCGGAAGATTTTGAAAATGCGGGTGGTCTGGCGGACGCGGCGGCGCCACCAGGCAAAGCCGTCGTGTTCCATAATCTCCCAGCGGTAGAGGGGGACGCCCCAGTTCTGGCCCCAGCGCTTGGTGAATTCATCGGGCTGGAAGAGAGGCTCGGGCGGAGCGCCGCCGGACCATTGGAGGTCGAACTGCTCGGGCTGGGCCCAGACATCGGCACTGGAACGGCTGAGGCCGAAGGGGATGTCGCCCATGAGGGCGACGCCGTTGGCGGCGGCGTGGGCGGCTGTGTCCTCCCATTGGCGGTGGAGGACCCATTGGACGAATTGGTAGAAGCGGATTTCGACCTCGAAGTGGGCGCGGCGCTCGGGGCCGAGTTTGTTCATCCAGGCGATGGCGCCTTTGAGGGTGCGGAGGTGGCGGGGCCAGTCTTCCCAGACGGGGGAGTCGTCCTGTTCGGCCATGAGGGCGCGGAACAGGGCGTAGGGGAAGAGCCAGGATTCTTCATCGGCGCGGAAGTTGTCGAAGGCCTTGAGCAGGGCGGGGGCCACGGCGCCGGGGGTGCAGAAGCCGGCAAAGGCCTCCCGGCAGAGGTGCCATTTGAGGGCCTTGACCTGGCGGTAGGGGACCGGGCCGGATTGGAGCGAGCGGCGGAAGGCGGGGGTGAGGGCCAGATCGACGGCTTCCTGGCTGAGTCCGGGGACGTGGGCGGGTTCGGCGGCCAGGGTGGTGATGTCCAGGGCGCAGGAGCTGATGGCGTTGTAGGGGCTGTTGTCGCCGCTGGTTTCATGGATGGGCAGAAGCTGGAGGACACCGAAGCCGTGGCGGGCGCACCAGTCCGCCATCTGGCGCACGGCCAGGGTGTCCCCGCAGCCGGTGTCCCCGTCCCGGCGCAGGGCAAAGGCCGGGACAAAGACGCCGGCGCGGCGGACGGGGGCCGGGGCCGGCGGAGGCGGGAGGGAGGCCATGCGGCGCGCATCATTCCCGGCGGGGCGGGGCCGGTCAAAAGAAAAGACTCGGGAAAAAGCATTGACCCGCCTGTGGAATTCCTGTTTTCTTACCAGTTCCATCCATCCAGAAAAAGGAACGTCATGGCACATCGCATCCAACTCAAAGCTGAGCGCCGCACCGGACTCGGCACCGCCGCGGTCAAGAAATCCCGCCGCGACGGCAAAATCCCCGCCGTGCTCTACGGCCACGGGGAACCCCAGGCTTTGGAACTCTCCGCCGTCGAACTCGTCCGCGCCCTCAATGCCGCCCACTCGGAAAACGTGCTGGTCGATCTTGAAATCGGCGGCGAGGCCTCGGCCAAGAAGCACCTGGCCCTGATCAAAGAAGTCCAGCAGCACCCGGTCAAAGACAAGGTCCTCCACGTGGACCTGAACGAGATCGACCCCAACCAGACCATCCATGCCGAAGTCATCGTCGAAGAATTCGGCGAACCCATCGGCGTGAAAAACGGCGGGGTGCTCGACCACCTCATGCGCCACGTCCGCGTCGAGTGCTTGCCGGCCAACCTGCCTTCCGCCATCCATGTGGATGTCAGCGGCTTGGACATCGGCGGCGCCATCCATGTGGGTGAGCTGCCCAAGATCGAGGGCGTGACCTACACCAACGCTCCCGAACTTCCCGTTTTCATGGTCCACGCCCCGCGCGTGGAAGAAGAAGCCGCGCCCGCCGCGGCGGCCGCCGAACCCGAGGTCATCAACCAGAAGAAAGACGCCGGGGCGGAGGCCGAGAAGAAGGAGAAATAAGCTTTGGCCGGGATGTTCCCGTTGGTCGTGGGACTCGGCAATCCGGGCCCGGCCTACCGGGGCACCCGGCACAACATCGGCTTTGCCGTCCTGGACTTCTGGGCGGCACGGCACGGGGCAGCCTGGAAAGCCGCCCGTTTTGCCGAAGCCGAGGCCTGCCAGCTGCCGGGTGGCATCTGGCTGGTCAAACCGCTGAGCTACATGAATTGCTCCGGGCCGGAAGTGGCCCGCTGCATGCATTGGTTCAAGCGGACCCCGGAGCAGCTGATCGTGGTCGTGGATGACATCCACCTCCCCCTCGGCCGCCTCCGGATGCGCCCCGCCGGGAGCGATGGCGGCCACAATGGCCTCCGCTCGATCCAGGCCGCGCTCGGCACCCAGCGCTATCCCCGGCTGCGCTGTGGAGTCGGCTCCGCCGGGGAACACAAGGATTGGAAAGACCACGTCCTGGAACGATTCCGGGCCGAAGAACAAGAGACAGCCGAAGCCATGACCGCCCGCGCCGCCCGCGCCCTGGAAGACTGCCAGGGGCAGGGGCTGGAACCGGTCATGACCGCCATCAACGGACCCACCACATGAAACACTACGAAAGCACGTTCATCCTGGACATCCAGGGCAAGGAAGACGGCGTCGATGCCGCCATCGCCGACATCAAATCCACCATCGAAGCCCTCGGCGGCAAGGTCAGCGGCACCCAGCGCATGGACCGCCGCAAGTTCGAGCGCCAGGCCGGCAAGCTCGACCATGGCTACTACCTCGGTGTTTCCTTCCAGCTGGCCCCCACCAAACTGGGTGAACTGAAAGCCAAATTCCAGTTCGACGAGCGCGTTTACCGCCAATACCATCTGGCCAAGGAAAGCAAACCCGCCCCCACGGCCGCCTGAACCCCGGGCCGCTCCCACCCCGCCCCTTCCCCTTCACCGGACCCCCGCCATGGCCTCGCTCAACCGCGTCTTCCTCATCGGCAACCTGACGCGTGATCCCGAGATCCGCCACACCCCCAAAGGCACCGCCGTCGGCGACCTGGCCATGGCCATCAACATGACCTACCGCACCGCGGAAGGCCAGGACAAGGAAGAGGTCTGCTACGTCGATATCGTCGTCTGGGGCCGCCAGGCGGAAATCTGCAAAGACTACCTTTCCAAAGGCTCCCCCATCTTCGTCGAAGGCCGCCTCCAGCTCGACCAGTGGGAAAGCACCCAGGGCGAAAAACGCAGCCGCCTGCGCGTCCGCGCCGAGCGCATCCAATTCCTCGGACGCGGCGGCGGCTCCTCCGGCGGCGGCGAGCGGCGCTCCGCTTCCTACGGCGACCGCGAATCCGGCGGCGGCTCCGCTCCCTCTTCCCGCTCCCACGATGACGCCCCGCCCTCCCGCTCCCGCGAGCCTGAGGACTTCCCGGACCACGGGCCGTCCGACGATGAAATCCCATTCTAACAAATAACAAAAAAGAACCCCACCCATCCTTCCTGGAGAATCCCATGGCACTCGAAGTCATCCTCAAGCAACCGGTTTACGGCCTGGGCGCCGAAGCCGACCTGGTCAAAGTCAAACCCGGCTACGCCCGCAATTTCCTCATCCCCCGTGGCCTGGCCGTCACCGCCACCGCCGCGTCCAAGAAATTCGTCGAGGACCTCAAGCGCAAGCGCGCCGCCCGTGAAGCGGCCGAGCTGAATGATGCCAACGAGAAGGCCACCGCGCTGAACAAAATCACCCTCACCTTCCAGATGGAAGCCAACGAGCAGGGCAAGATTTTCGGCGCCGTCACCGCCCAGGACATTTCCGAGCGGCTGGCCACCCTGGGCCACGCCATCGAGAAAAAGAAGATCAATGCCAAGCCGATCAAGGACGAAGGCGACCACGAAGTCACCATCGCCCTGGGCCATGGCGTGAACGCCAAGGTCAAGATCGTCCTCCAGATCAACAAGCCGGAAGCGGCGGCCGAAGAGGAAGAAGCGCCCAAGAAGAAAAAAGCGCGCCCGGCCAAGGCCAAAGCCGCCGAATCCGCCGAAGCCTGATCCAGGCGGCGGATGGCCGTTTTTCACCGCGAAGGGCGCGAAGAACGCGAAGCCTCAGATTCGGGGGAAGGAAACGGACCCGGGACTGTCTTTCTAATTTTCAAACGGATTCACCCGCGGGTGGGTCCGTTTATTTTTTTACACCTCTTGGACTTCGCGTCTTCGAGGTGAAAAACGGCCTTTCTGAACTGGGACGGGAGGCTGGGCGGGGGATGCGTTTCACTTGCGCGGCGGGCGGGGTCCGGGGCATCTTGAGGCCATGCGCACCACAGCACTTTTGGCTTTATCCGTTCTGGCATCCTTTGCCCCGCTGCTCCCGGCGGCGGAGCCGTCCCCTGCCCCGGCGGCCTTGCCGGTTTCCGGGTCCAAGCCGACCATCTTTGTCGCCCCCCTGACCGGTGACCTGTCCCAAATCCAGGGCTGGCAGCCCGCGCTGGGCGAGGGCTTGGCCGAGATGCTCGTCACCCAGCTGGCCAAGAGCGGGCGCTTTGACGTGGTGGAATCCACCCACCTGGCCGACTTGGTGGATGAAATACGCCTCGGAGAAGCCGGCTACGTGGCGGAAGGGGAAGCGGTGCAGAAGGGCGGCTTTGCCGGGGCGGATTACATGTTTGTGGGCAAGGTCACGCGCTTTGGCTCCAAAGCCCAGGACATCAACCTGGGCGGTTTCATCCCGGGCAGCGGCGGTGGCTTGGGCGTGAAAACCTCCCAATCCGATGTGCAGATCAATTGGCGCGTGGTGGACGCCGCCAGCCGCATCGCCAAGGCCACCGGCTCCGCCGTGGGCAAGGAAAATGGCGTCGGCTTCGATGTCGGCGTGGGCGTGGACGGGCGCGGCGGGCGCATCGGCTTCGGCAACAAGGAATTCATGAACAGCGCCCTGGGCAAAGCCACGGTCAAAGCCCTGGACCAGGTCATGGCCGATGTGCTGAAGGCGCCACTTCCGCCCTCCGGACGGCGCCAGCAGCAGGAGAACGCCGCCGCAGCCAAAGCCCGCGCCGCCCAGGAAGCCGCCGCTGCCTTGAAAAAACAGCCCGGCACCGTCCTCGCCGTCCCTGGCGGCGGCATTGCCATTGTCTCGCTCGGTTCGGCCAGTGGCTGGAAAACCGGCGACAAGGTCAGACTCTACGAGACCACGGAAATCAAAAATTCCGAAGGGGCCGTGGTCTTCACGGAAAAGAAACTGCGGGGTGAGGCGGTAATGGAGGACGTGCAGGAACAAAGCGCCAAAGTCCGCGTGCCGGAGGGCCTGCAGCCTGCCGAAGGCTGGGTGGCGCAGGCGGATTGAGTTTCGGGATTCAGGTTTCGGGTTTGATTGCACCGCAAGCCCATCCCCTCTATCAAGAGGGGCCGACGAGGCGAAGCCTCGCGGGGGTGTGTGTATCCACTCTATCAAGATGGGCCGACGAGGCGAAACTTCGCGGGTGTGTGGTGATCGTGCGCTGCACACACCCCGTCGCTCCGCGCCACCCCTCTTTTTAGAGGGGATTTTGATTCCCCACTTTGCGGCAGGATGAAGATTACCTCGGCTCCGGGCCCAAGCTGCGGGCCAGTTCGATCAGGCGGAGGAATTCCGCGCGGTGGCCCTGGGGGTCTTCGCCCTTGCCGGCACGGGCCAGCCGCTGCACCAGGTCCCAATCGGCTGTCCCCGCATAGGGTGACTCCCGCAGCAGCATGCCGAAGGCGGCGACGCTGGAGGCGAATTGAAAGTCGGGGGAAGCTTTTTCCCAGGTGCCGCCGGCATCCGCCACCGGAAAGGTTTGCAGGCGGCTCTCGTCCCCGTCCGGGAGTTTGTGCCGGACTTTCAGGAAGAGCAGCTCGCCGTCGGATTTCTGATTTCTGATTTTTGATTTCTGCTTTTCTTCCAGATAGCGGTGGGCGTCGGCGGCGGCGGGGACTTCGGTGCCCACGGGGACGATTTCATAAAGCACAGTGACAGTGTGGCCGGCGCCGACTTCGCCGGCGTCTTTGGTGTCGTCGTTGAAGTCCTCTCGGGCCAGGAGGCGGTTTTCGTAGCCGAGGAGGCGCCAGGCGGCCACGCGCGCGGGGTTGAATTCCACCTGGAATTTCACGTCCTTGGCCACGGTGACGAGGGTGCCGGCCAGGTTCTGCACGAAGGTCTTCTGGGCCTCGGCGTAGGAATCGATGTAGCCGTAGGCGCCGTTGCCCTTGTTGGCCAGTTGTTCGAGGGTGGCTTCCTTGAGGTTGCCCATGCCGAAGCCATAGACGCTGAGGAAGACGCCGGAGGCGCGGTGGTGCTCGATGAGGGCGATGAGGTCGTCCCGTCCGGTGGTGCCGACGTTGAAATCGCCATCGGTGCAGAGGATGACGCGGTTGGCGCCGCCATCGATGAAGTGGCTGCGGGCGATTTGGTAGGCCATGCGGATGCCGCCTTCGCCGTTGGTGGAGCCTCCGGCGCCGAGGCCGTCGATGGCGGCGAGGATGGCGCGCTTGTCGGAGGTGGAGTCCAGGGCCACGCGGGAGGCTCCGGCGTAAGTGACCAGGGCCACGCGGTCCTGCTCCCGCAGGCCCTGGGTGAGGAGGCGGAGGGATTTCTGGACCAGGGGGAGCTTGGCGGGGGAATTCATCGAGCCGGAGACATCGACCAGGAAGACCAGGCTCATCGGCGGGCGGGCGGATGGGGGGATGTCCCGGGCGCGGATGCCGATGCGGACCAGGCGGTGCTGGGGTGCCCAGGGCGCGGAGGCAGCCTCGACCGAGGCGGCAAAGGGCTCGCGGCCCTTGGGGGCGGGATAGGCATAGGTGAAGTTGTTGAGCAGTTCCTCAATGCGGACGGCATCCTTGGGCGGGAGCTGGCCGTCCTGGAGGAAGCGGCGGACATTGGCGTAGGCGGCGGTATCGACATCGGCCCCGAAGGTGGAGGTGGCGCTGGCGGCATCGGTGACGCGGCGGAAGCCGTGGTGGGGAATGGAAGCATAGGCCTCGTTGCCCGCTTCGGCGCGGCGCTGGTCGAAGTCGTAGCGGTATCCGGAATCCTTGTATCCGGAAAGGGCGACGCCGCTTCCGGCGGTGCCGGAACCGGCGGGGGCGGAAGAGGCGCGGCGCTCGGGTTGTGGGCGGGGGACCGCGGTGGCCAGGGGAGGGCTGGCCGCAGGTGGAACGGCAAAACTCGAGGCAGATTGAGCGGCGATGACATCGGCCGGTGCGATTTCGGCGATTTCATTCGCCGAGCCACCCTCGGGGGTGGCTACCACGGCACCAGAACGGAGCATGTCTTCCGTGGCCGGAGGCAGGTTTTCTTCTTCAGGAGGAGGCACGACGGCGGCATCAGCCATGGCCATTGCCGGGGCGTCTGGGGGTGTGCCGTCGGCATATTTATAGGTTCCGCGTGCGGCCGATTGTTCGGGAACAAGCATCTCCGCAGCGAACCAGATCCAGGCGCCCAGGCCGAGGAGCATGAGGGTGCCGGCCCAGCCCCAGGCGGGGGAGAACGGGGTGATGGCCCACCCGGGCCGGGAGGGGGCGTGGGTGGGATCGGGCTGTCCGGAGGCGGCGCGGAGGATGCGCTCGCGCTGGGCCAGGCTCAGGCCGAGCTGGGCGGCCTCATGCGGCAGCGCCTCGTTGAAGAGCGAGGCGCTTTCGCGGAATTCTTCGATGGCACGGGCCAGGGCGGGATCGTCTTCCAGTTCGCGCTCGAAGGCGGCGCGCTCGCGCGGAGGGAGTTCATTGAGGAGATAGGCGGTGATGCGGGGATCGTCTTCGATCGTTTTCATGGCTGCTTTCCTTGGAGGCGTCCGCGGAGGGTGCGGACGGCGGTGTGGATGATGAATCCGATGTTGCTTTCGCTCAGGCCGGTGACTTGGCGGATTTCTTTGTAGCTGAGGCCGTGGAGGAATTTGAGGCGGACGACCTCGCGCTGCTGTTCGGGGAGTTTTTCCAGGGTTTCCCAGACCAGGGCGAGGCGGTCGTCGTGGGCGGTGTTGCCGGGGGCGGGCTGGGGGAAGAAGTCCTCGGCGGTTTCGGCGGGCTGGTGGGGGTGGCGCTTGCGGTGGCGGAGGATGTCGAGGGCGCGGTTGCGGGTGACGCGGTAGAGCCAGGCGCCGGGGGGATCGCCCACTTTGCCGCGGTCCTGCTGGCAGAGTTTGAGGAAGCTGTCCTGGGCCACATCGCGGGCGGTTTCCCAGTCGCCGACGAACTGGCGGGCGTAGTGGATGAGGCGGGATTCGTAGGTCTGGAAGGCCCCCCGCAGCCAGGATTCATTCGAGGGTTCCTCCACCACGGGGGTCATCATAGGCGTCTCCATGGGCGTGTTTCGAGAAGGATGACGCCGGGGGATGGACGCTTCTTAGAAAAAAAGCAGGAAAGGCCGTTTCACGCGAAGGGCGCGAAGGAGGAGAAGTTTTTTGGGCAAGGCAGCCCTGGAGACCGTGATGTGCGGCGGCGGGCTGCTTATGTCTGCTGGGAAAATGACTTTGCGGACTTGGCGTGAAACGGTCTTTCCTGCTTCCGGCGTCGGGATCAGCGCGGGGGCGAGTTGAAACGGCAAACGGCGAACTGGAGACCAGGAAGGAGGAGGGGATGAAGAGGAAGATTAAGAGGAAGAGGAAGAACGGGGGGGTTAATCATCCGAGGATCGGGGGGAGGAACGGGTGGCTTTGATCTGGGAGCGGTGGCGCTTGGCGGCGACGGTGCGGCGCTTGGCGGCGCGGGAGGGCTGGCGGGTCTGGCGGCGGAGTTTTTCCCGGGCCTGCTGGCGGGCCAGGACGGCGGCTTTGCGGGCGTCGAGGATGCGGGATAGCAGGCGCTCCCAGGCCAGGGTGCGGTTGCCGGACTGGGAGCGTCCGTCCTGGCAGCGGATGGTGAGGCCGGTGGGGTGGTGGAGGATTTCGACGGCGGTGGAGACTTTGTTGACGTTCTGGCCGCCGGGACCGGAAGCGCGGCAGAAGCGCTCGGTGAAGTCCTCTGGGCGCAGGCGGAGGGATTTCAGGCGTTCCAGAAGAGGGGCGTCCATGGGATGGGAGTCTATCAGAAGAGCAGGGGAGTGTCATGGCCTGCGGTGGCGGGCTTTCCGAAGGGCTCTGGAGTGCGCCGATCTTTTCGGCGCTCTGGGAACGCGCGGAGCGCGGGGGATGGGGGCCGGGATGCGCAGGCGGGCCTCCTCCCCGTTGCTCCGCTCCATCCCAGAGCGCCGAAAAGATCGGCGCACTCCAGAGAAGGGCCGCACCCGCCTGATTCGCGCATCCAGTGCTCCGGGCGCTTGCCGGTCTCCGGCACGCCCTTCTTCAGCTTCCCATCTGCGGCCGATTGCAATGACACCCCCGGCCGCCGTGCGGCTCTGATTCTGTGGCATGGTTCCAGAGGGTGGCGAGGTCGGGGGGGAGGGGGGATTCCAGGATGAACGGGCGGCCATCCAGGCTGAAGGCCAGGGCAGAGGCGTGGAGGGCGTGGCGGGGGTGGTGGAGGCGGGTGGCGAGGGAATCGGTCCAGCCGGTGCGGATGAATTCGAGGTAGGCGCCGGGGTCGGGGCCGTAGAGCTTGTCGCCCAAAACGGGATGGCCGAGGTGGGCGAGGTGGACGCGGATTTGGTGGAGGCGCCCGGTGCGGGGGTGGCAGGTGACCAGGCTGATGGTGCCCGCTCTGGGGTGGAGGCGGGTTTCCAGGCGGCGGATGCGGGTGAAGGCCTCCGCACCGCCGGGCATCACGCCTTGCTTGAGATAAATTTCCGATGGGCCGAGGCTGCCCAGGCGTCCAAGGGGGGCCTCGACAACGGATTCGTCCAGGGGCTTTCCGTGGACGAGGGCGAGGTAGGTTTTCTCGAAGCCCTGGCGCATCATGAGTTTCCCGAGGGTGGAAGCGCCGCCGCGGGTGCGGGCGATGAGGACAATGCCGCTGGTCTCGCGGTCGAGACGGTTGACACAGGCGGCGAGGGCGGCGGGATCGCGGGAGAGGAACCAATCCCGCAGGGTGGGCGGGCCGCCGGGCTTGGTGGGGTGGCAGAGGAGGCCGGGGGGTTTGTCCACAGCCGCCCAATCCGGGGTTTCGAGCAGGAGGGTGGGGGTCATGCCGCCCGGGTCAGCGGTAGAGGTCTTCCATGTGCTTGCGGTAAAGCCGTTCGCGCTCCAAGGCGTCTTTCATGGCCCGTTCTTCCTGGGGGGTGAGTTTGCGGTCCGGGGCCACGGTTTCTTTGACGCTTTGGTATTCGGGATTTTCTTTGCGCGGGTTGAGGAAGAGTTCGACGCGGCGGAAGATGCCGTCCTCGTCCTGGTGGAAGCGCGGGCGGTAGGCATAGAGGCTGGCGGCCTGGGGGGATTCGGGTTCCAGGCCGGCCTCCAGCTTCTCTCGGATGACGGGGAAGGGGGCGAGCTTGCCCTCGGCATCCGCCAGTATGTCCGGGGGAAGTCCCGGGCGGGGAATCTCCCGGTAGGTGATGAAAACATGGTCTGCGGGACGGGCTTTGACAAGGAGGGAGGCGGCCAGGCCGGTGTCGGCAAAGTCTGCGGAGCTGAGGGGGCCACGGAGTTTCTCGCGGAGGATGAAGTTCCACTGGCCGGGGTCGGCATAGCGGACGCCTTCGGGCTCGGTGGGGTTGCTGAAGCGGTCGAGGGGGGTGGGGCGCCAGCCGATGTGGTCACCGCTTTGGACCCACTCGACACAGCCACCCAGCCAGTGGATGCCGGGGACCCAGCACCAGCCCCCGGCGTCTTTGAGCCAGTGGCCGTAGTGGTCGGTGGCCCAGGAATAGGGTGCAGTGCCTTGCCAGGTCCAGCCGTAGTCACTGTAAATCCAGCGCCCCTCGCGGTAGGGGGACCAGCCGGGGCGGGCGGCCTCGGCTGGGCGGAAGACGAAGCGTTTCTCCGGATGGGGCTCCCACCGGCCCTGGGGGGCGAGGGCGCGGATGATGGTGTCGAAGTCGGTGTAAGGGCGTTCGACAAACTCGCCCGCCATGGCGAGGAACGCGGCCAGGCCGGCGGTCAGCAGTCCGGAGAGCATGCGGGGAGGGGCCGGCCCGGAGGGGAGGGGTCAGGCCGTGGTGGGGCCGGAGGATTTGGCCGCGGGCTTGTCCAGGCGGGAGAAGAGGTTGCCGAATTCGCTGGGCGGAGCGGCTTTCTCGCTGGTGCGGGAGGAGCCGACGAAGACGGCGCCTTCCGAGAGGCTGAATTTCGGGGCGACGACATCGCCATACATGTGGGCGCGGGCGGCGATTTCCACTTTGTCTTTGGCCTCGATGTTGCCCTGGAGCTTGCCGCGGACGATGACGGTGGACTGGGCTTTGATGTTGGCTTTGACAACGGCGCTTTCGCCGATGACGAGGGGGCCTTCGGCGAGGATGTCGCCTTCGAACCGCCCGTTCAGTTCGAGACTGGAGGCGAAGCAGAGGGTGCCTTTGAATTCCACGTCCTCGGAAACGAGGGCGGCGCTGGTGGATTTGGAGGAGCGGGATGTGTCCATGGGGTCCTTGGTTCGGGGGGGCTCGGGTTTTTCCGGGGCGGCGGAGGCAGCGGCGTCAGCGCCCTTTTTCAGCAGATCGGAAAACATAGAGGGGATTGAACGGGAATCCCGGGGCGGCGTCCAGCGCTTTCGCCCTGGGGAGCGCGGCTCTCCGCTTGACCGGGAGGGGTTCCGGGGAATACTGCGGCCATGCCTGTATTCCCGCTCATCCGCTCCACTGCATTGGCCCTGATCGGGGCGCTGATCCTCGGGGGCTGCGGTGGATTCGCTTTCGAGGTGAAAATCCCGCGCAAGCTGGTGGAAGAGCAGGTGGCGCGGAAGTTTCCCACGGTGCGCAACAAGGGGCTGCTCAGCCTGAAGCTGTCCAACCCCCAGCTGGACTTCCAAGGATCAAGCAACCGCCTGGGGGTCAAGGCGGATGCGGAGGTGCGGATTCTGCGCGCCCTGCCGATTCCCGGCACGATTCTGTGTGATGGCACCCTGGAATACCGACCGCAGACGGGGACCTTTGTCTTTACCGATGTGCAAGTGAAAAAATTCAACATCCGCGACCTGCCGCAGAGCTACGCGGACGATATTGCCGGATTGGTCGGCACGGCGGCTCTGGGGGCGCTGGGCGGGCTGGAGATTTACCAATTGAACCCGGAAGCCACCGAGGAAAAGCTGGCCAAGCTGGCGCTGAAAGGGGTGCGTGTGACGGACGACGGGATCGTGGCCAAGCTGGGCCTGGGCGGAAAGTAGGAGGCGGGCCGGCCAGCCGGGCTGTTAGGACTCGGCCTCATTCCAGCGGCGGAGGAGGATGGAGACATTGCTGCCGCCGAAGCCGCTGGAATTGGTCATGATGACGGTGGGCGCCTCCGGGCGGGACTGGGTGAGGATGGGAACGCCTTCGAATTCGGGGTCCAGCCTGGAAATTTTTGCGGAGACCGGCATGAAGCCGTCCTGGAGGGCGATGGTGCAGAGGGCGGCCTCGAGGACGCCGGCCAGGCAGAGGCCGTGCCCGGTGAGGGCCTTGGTGCTGCTGATCCAGGGCAGGCGGGTGCCGAAGACGGCGCGGATGGCGCGGATTTCCGCGGAATCCCCGACGGTGGTGCCAGTGGCGTGGGCGTTGATGTAATCCACCTGGGCGGGATCGGCCGCGGACTGGGCCAGGGCGTTGTGCATGGCGCGGGCCAGGCCTTCGCCCTGGGGTTCGGGGGTCATGACGTTGTAGCCGTCCGCGGCCTCGCCCCAGCCCAGAACCTCGGCGAGGATGCGGGCACCGCGGGCGCGGGCGGAATCGAGCGATTCGAGGACGAGGACCGACGCGCCGCCGGTGGCGATGAAGCCATCGCGGGCGGCATCGAAAGGTGAGGGGGTGGCGGCGGGATCGGAGCGGGTGCTGAGGGCGCGGACGCTGGCGAAGGGGAGGATGCTGTAGCGGTTGCAGTCTTCCGCACCCACGGTGAAGACGATGTCCTGGCGTCCGAGGGCGATTTGGTCGAAGGCGTAGCCGAGGGCGTGGGCGGAGGAGGCGCAGGCGCTGGCGAAGCCGAGGACGGCGCCTTTGAGGCGGTATTTGGCGGCGAGGTTGGAATTGAGGCAGCCGGGGATGCCGGCGGGCAGGGAGAGGGGGTAGCAGCGGTGGACGCCCTGGGTTTCCATGACGCGGAGGTTGGCGTAGGCCACGGAGGCGGAGCCTCCGGAGGCGCACATGGCTCCGGTGCGGGGGTGGGAGACGGATTCCGGGGCCAGGCCGGCCTGGCGGATGGCCTGGTCCATGGCACAGCAGGCATAGACCACGTGGGGGCTCATGGAGCGGAGGTGGGCGCGGTCGATCGTGTATTCCGGAGGATAGGTCCAGTCCTCGCTGCGGCTGCCGCTGAAATCAAAGCCATCCACCACGCCGGCCAGGCCGCAGATGCCGGATTGTTGCGGCAGTTCGGGGAATGGGCGGATGCCGGAGCGGGCGGCGCGGAGGCTGGCGGCGGCTTCATCCCGGCTGTTGCCGATGCAGGTGATGAAGCCGGTGCCGGTGATGACGATGCGGGTGCGGCTCATGGGGCATCCTGGGCAGGAGGTGCGGTGAAGGCGAGGGTCAAGGCATCGAATTGGGCCACGAGTTCATCGCCGACATGGGCGGCGCCGCTGAAGGCGGCCAGTGGAGTGCGGAAGCGCTTGAGGCGCAGGCGCAGGTGAATGGACTCGCCGGGAAGGCAGAGCCGGCGGAAACGCATTTCTTCCATGGCCACGAAGAGGGCCTCAGGGAGCAGGGACTCGCCGGGCTGGAGGCGTGCGGCGGCGTGCCGGGCCAGCCAGAGGGCGGCTGCCTGGCCTGCGGCCTCGCTCAGGATAGAGGCGGGCAGGACGGGGCGGGTTTTGAAATGGCCTTTGAAGAAAAATTCTTCCCCGCTGAAACAGCACCCGCCTTCGACGCCGGACTCCGTGGTCTCCGCCCAGTCGAGGAAGAGGAAAGGGTCCTGCTGGGGAAGCAGTGCGGCGATTTCAGGACGCAGCAGGCGCATCACCGGGAGGCGCCTGCTCGAGCAGGCTGTTGATGTAGCGGCGGACATCGCCGATTGTGGCGATTTGGCGGGCTTCCTGGTCGGCGATGCGGACGCCCAAGGCCTCCTCCATGGCCATGACGATTTCCAGCATGGTCAGGGAATCGATGCCGATGTCTTCGATGAGGCGGGCGCTGTCGGGCTGGGTGGCGATGTCCACGGCGCAGTCGGCAGGGACGAAGCGCTGCATGATGCCGTGGACGGCGGTGACCAGGCCGGAGCGGTCGCCATCCCGGCGGAAGCGGATGATCGCTTCGATGGTTTCCGGGGAGTGGCGTTTGAAGGATTCCCGCAGGTCGGATTCGAGTTCCGGGGTAAATACCTGGGGGGAGGGTGCAGGCTGGTCCATCATCAAGCTCTGAGAGACTGGGTTACGCGCCGCACTTGGCCAGCCCTTTTTTCAGGGCATCCAAGAACCGGTCGATCTGCGGGCGGGTGTGGCGTGCGGTGATGGCGGTGCGGATGAGTTCGTGGCCGGCGGCGACGCCCGGGGAGGTGACGATGACGGTGAAGAAGCCGTCTTCCCAGAGGCTGGACCAGACCTGCTGGCAGCGTTCCTGGCTGCCGAGGACGATGGGGAGGCTGGCGGTGGGGCTGTCCCAGAAGTCGATGCCGAGGGCGGTGAGGCCCTGGCGGTAGTAGGCGATGTTTTCCCGGAGGCGCTGGTGGTGTTCCGGCTCATCGCGGAGCAGGCGCAGGGAGGCGAGGGCGGCGGCGGCGGGGGCCGGAGGCAGGGCGGCGCTGAAAATGATCTGGCGGCAATGGGCGCGGAGGTAGCGGATGACTTCGCGGTCGGCGCCGATGAATCCGCCGGTGCTGGCCAGGGATTTGGAGAAGCTGCCGGCCTGGACGTTGATGCGCCCGGTGAGGCCGAGGTGGTTGGCGGTGCCGCGGCCCTGCTCGCCCAGCACGCCGAGGCCGTGGGCGTCATCGACGATGACCATGGCGCCGTGGGCTTCGGCCAGCTCGACGATGCAGGCCAGGGAGGCGATGTGGCCCTCGATGGAATAGACACCGTCCACCACGATGGCTTTGGGCTGGTGGGCGGGCAGTTCGCGGAGGAGGCGCTCGAGGTGGGCGAGGTCTTCGTGTTTGAAGCGCTTGAGGGTGGCGTGGCTCAGCAGGCAGCCGTCCACCAGGGAGGAATGGATGCTTTTGTCGGCCAGGATGACGTCGCCCCGGTGGGCCAGGGTGGCCACGGCAGCCATGCAGGCGAGGTAGCCGGCGGAGAAGATATGGCAGGCTTCCACGCCGAGGAAGGCGGCGAGTTCTTCCTCCAGTTCGAGGTGATAGCTGCGGGTGCCGTTGGCCAGGCGGGAGCCGCAGGGACTGGCTCCCCAGCGCTGGAGTGCTTCGATGGAGGCCTGGATGACTTTGGGATGCTGGCTGAGTCCCAGGTATTCATTGCTGCTCATCATGACCAGGCGGCGGCCATCCACCACCACCTCGGTCCCGGAAACCTGCTCGATTTCCTGGTAATACATGGAATCACAGGCGGGATGCTGGGCCAGCTCATCCGTCACGCAGCGCCAAAGCATGGGATTGGCGTCAATGGTATGGCAATTCGACGGCAGCATGGCTATAAATGCGGATTCAATGCTCTACACGTTGCTGAGATATGTGGCAAGAAAGGGCTTGGCCCGGACCGGGTGGGTGTCCATCGTGCACCCCGACCCGGCTCCCGCGCTGCCGGATTCGATATGAACATCTTTCGTGCCATTGGGCCAGCTTTCATTTGCCTGTTGGCGGCCACCGCTTCGGCCCAGACCGGGGCGGAGGTCGAAACCAAGGCCGTTCCGATCTATTCCCTGGAGGACTGCCTGGCCCTGGGGCTGGAGCGCAATCCGGACATTCTCAAGGCCCAGCGGGACATCGAGCGCTCGCAAGGCGTGGTCATCACTGCCAAATCATTGCTCTATCCCAAGCTCGGCCTCAACAGCCGTGTGGAGATGCGCAATGATGACCTTTTCGAGGAGGGCAATAATGAGCGCCTGCAGCGGTTCCAGGATTATTGGACGGTCTCGCTGGTGGCGACCCAGAGCCTGTATTCGGGCGGGGCGAACCGCCAGCAGGTGGCCATCGCCAAGTTGAAAAACCAGGAATCCGTGGTGCAGCTCCGCGCGGCCACCAATGCGGTCCTGCGGGACATCCGGCATGCGGTCTATGACATCGTGGTGGCCGAGGCGCAGATCGAGGCCCAGTCCCAAAGCGTGGGCCTGCTGGAGCAGGAGTGGGAGCGGCAGAAGCAGTATTTCGATGCCGGCAAGACCACGCGCTTCAACGTCTTGCGCACCCAGGTCAGCCTGGCCAACCAGCGGGTGCAGTTGGAAGAAGCCCGCGTCCGCTTGACCGGGCAGCTTTCCCAGCTCTCCCAGCTGCTTGGCGTGGCCTGGTCCGCACAGGCGGATGGGGCGCCTCCTTTCCGCGTCCGCGAAGAGTTGGACTGCCCGCCCATGGAGGAGACGATGGCGGACCTGACCCGCCTGGCCATGGCCCGCCGCCCCGAGCTGGAGGCCCTGCGCCACCAGATCGAGATCGCCGAGCGCCAAATCCAAGTGGACAAGGCCAGCAACATCCCGAACATCGACGCCTTTGCGGGTTATGAAGTGCGGCGGGACCGGGATGAGTCCTCGTTCACCGACCAAGTGAACGCCGGCACGGTGGGGCTGCTGGGGCGGTGGAATATTTTCGATGGGTTTGCCGGACGCGGGAAGGTGGCCTCGGGCCGGGCGGCGCTGGGCTCGGCACGGGTCAGCCAGCAAAAGACACTGCTCCAAGTGGAGGCCGAGGTGCGGGATGCCTATCAACGTTTGAAAGGGGCGGAGACCGCGCTCCGCCTCCAGACCGGGAATGTGGCCACGGCCGAGGACGCGGTCCGCCTGGCGCAGAATTCGGCGGACGCAGGCTTTGCCACGCTGCTGGACGTGCTCCAGGCCACGCTGGATTTGACCACTTCCCGGCTGGAAGCCATCCGCTCCCGCCAGCGCTACATGAAATCGCTGGCCGACCTGCAATTTGCCGTTTCCGTGGGACTGAAGGACGGCTCACCGGAAGCGGGGGCGTCCGGAGGCGCCGCGCCGTGAAGCCAGGCTGGGCCGTCTGGGTGCTGGGTGCTGCGGCCGCCTGCGCATCCGCCGCCACGCCGGAAGGCCGGCCCGTTCCCGCTCCGGACTGGGCCACTTACACGGAGATGGTGGTGGCGGGCAGCCTCGAGCTGCGGCAGGTGTCCCAGGGCTTTGCCGATGCCGAGGGCCGGGCGATCTCCCTGCGGGCCATCGCCTATCCCACAGCGGAAGCCCTAGCGCTCACCCTTCCCCCCACATTTTATGTCCGCATCGAGCAGGTTTTGGTGGACCGGGCCGTGGGGCCGCAGTTTGAATTGGCGCGGCTGGCGCCCCGGGTGGCGCAGGCGCGCTATGAAGCGGCGCTGGACGGGGTGATTTTCCGCGCGCGCCAGGCCTTTGCTGCGGCCATCGCTGCCGGTGAGCGCGTGGACATTCTGCGGGACCACCTGGCGCGGGCGGATGAACTGGTCCGGCAGTCCAAGGCGCTTTTCGACGCCGGGCGGGTCCAGCGTGGTGAGGTGGCGCGGATGGAGGTGCGGGCCAACCTGCTGCGCCAGCAGCTGGAACAGGCGCGGGTGGATGCCACCGCCGCGCGGGCGGACATGGCCGGACTGGCCGGGCTCCGCGGCGAAGTCCAGCCCCTGGGGAAGCTGGGAGAGGAAGCGGTGCCGGAACTCGGCCTGCCCGCGTTGGTGCAAGAGGCGCGTGAGGGACGGGCCGACCTGCATTTTTTGCGCACCGAAAAGCTGGCCTCCGGACAGAAGCTTCTTCTTTCCACCCGCCCGCTTTACCCCCGCCTGGCTTTGTTCACCAATCCGGTTTTCCAGCCGGTTTCCCTGGGCAGTGATTTCGACATCGGGCGCAACGACAATGAGCCGGCCCTTTCCCGGCGCGAAGGCAACAGCCAGCTCCCGGCAGGGGTGCAGCTCACCTGGACACTTTTCGACGGCGGCGCGTCCATGGGCCAGAAGCAGGCAGCCGGGGCCGAAGTGCTGGGCCAAGCCCAGGCGCTCGCTGCCTTGGAGGCCTCCCTGCCCGGGGAAATCGCCCATGCCCTGGCCGCTTTCCGTGCCGCACGGGAGAATCTGGAGGCGCGGGTCCTTTCGCCCAGCCCGCAAGTCCTGCGCGAGGCTGCGGAGACCGATTATGCGGCGGGGCGCATCCGGATTGCCGACCGGGTGCGGGCGGAGGATGCCGTGCTGGAACAGGAATTGGGCCTGCTGGAGGCCCGGCTGGCCTGCAGCCTTTCCGCCGCGGCCCTGGACGCGGCCCGTGGACGCGTCGTCCGCATCATCACGGCTCCCTGACCGGCCCGCCGCGGACGCCGCCGTGTGTCCCCCTGGGCATAACGCAGCCGGAGACATCCCGTGGCGGGGATGCGGGGCGAACGCGGATGTTCCGCTGCTTCTGGGGTTGTCAACGGCGCGAGTTCGGGACACTGTGTTTCCCCGATGTCCCGCAAGCCCGCTTCCGATGCCCCCGCTTCGCGTCCGGCCGTGCAGCTGCCCGGACGCAAGAACCGCAACCGCCGCCTGATCCAGGGGGGAGTTCTGCTGGCCGTGCTCCTGGTTCCGGGGATTTATTATTTGGCCAACCGCAACACCGTGGAATCCGCGGAGGTGGCCGTGGTCAAACGCGGCACCGCCGTGGCCGGGGTCTATGGCACGGTCAACGTCGAGCCCGTCAACCAGGTCGTCGTCCGCACCCGCCACTACGGCCAGATCACCGCGCTCAATGTCAAGGAGGGCCACAAGGTCCAGGCCGGACAGGTCCTCTTCGAGATCACGGACGACAGCTTTGCCCGCCAGCTGGAAGCCACCCAGGCTGCGCTGGAAAACGCCAAGGCCCGCCAGCAGGCCGGCCCGCCTTCCGCTGCCGCCCTGCGCAACAAGGAAATTGAAATCGAGAAACTCAAAAAGCTCCTCGAGGCCAGCAACATCGCACCGATCGAATACGAAAAAGCCACCAACGAGCTGCGCAGCCTGCGGGAGCTGGTGCAGAACGAGCAGCGCAACCTGGATTTGGAAGTGGAAAACCTGACACGTTCCGGCGATACCACCCGCGCGAAAATGGCGCAGCTCCAGGTCACCGCCCCGATCGAAGGCGTGGTGCTCAACCTCTTCGGGCATCTAGGGGAGTTTGTCCCGCCGCAGGCGGAACTGTGCCGCATCGGCAGTTCCGACAACCAGATCGTGGCCCAGATCAACGAGGAGGACGTGGGCTATCTGCGTCCGGGGATGAAAGCGAAAATCCGGCTTTACGCCCACCGGGACCAGGACCTGCCCGGCACGCTCAAGGAAATCCTGCCCCAGGCGGAAAACCAGCTCTACCGCGTGGTCTTCACCCTCGACCAGCCGCCGGACACCCTGCTGCCGGGCATGACCGGGGAGATGAACATCATCATCAACGAGCATAAAAATGTCCTCACCATCCCGACCCGTGCCATCCGCAAAGGCAGTTTTGTCCTGGTTCTGGACAAGGGCCGGGTGCGCCAAATCCGGATCAAGCCCGGCTTCCGCACCCTGGAAAAGACCGAGGTTCAGGAAGGCCTGGCGGAAGGCGACCGGGTGATCCTGTCCAACCACGACCTCTATCCCGAGGGCGTCCGCGTCCGCAGCGAAGTGGTCAAGGATCAATGAGCGGCCCCCGCCCGTGAACGTTCCGTCCTACCGCATTGCCACCCGCTTCCTGCTGGCCCACACGCGCTCCATGGGCATGACCGTGCTGGGTGTGGCCGTGGGCGTCGGCCTCTTCATCGCCGCGCTGGCCCAGACCCAGGGGTTCGAGTCGTTCTACATCCAGACAGTGCTCGGCTCGGAGGGAAGCCTGGTGATCACCGACCGGTTCCAGGAACTGCACAGCCGCATCCTGCCCGGCGCCCCGGGCCAGGAGGTCATGGTCGCCAGCCAGCGGCAGCGGAAATATTACCCCGGCATCGCCGATGCCTACCGCATTATTGACACCCTCTCCAACATCCCCGAGGTCGTTGCCTGCTCGCCGGTGGTCGAGGGACATGCCTTCATCCGCTCGGGTTTTTCCACCGAGGCGGTTTCCGTGCAGGGGATCGATCTGGAGGCACACCTGCGCGCCACCGACTTCAGCAAGCAAATCCGCCGCGGCTCGCTGGATGACTTCCGCAACAACCCCACCGGCGTCTGCGTGGGCGCCACCCTGGCGGAGCGCATGCGCCTCAGCGTGGGCCAGAGTGTTTACCTGATCGGCCCCGAGCAGGAGACCCGCCGCTACCGGATCGATGCGATTTACGAGACCGGGGTCTGGGCCTTCGATGTCAAAAATGTCTTTGTCCACACCCGCTCCGCGCAGACCCTGCTGCGCAAGCCGTATTTCACCTCGTTCATGATCGTGAAGCTGGAGGATCCGGAGCGCGCCACCGAGATCGCCGCGGGGTTCGAGGACCTGCTCTCCCACTCCGCCGCTTCCTGGAAGGACCGCCAGCGGGGAAACCTGCAAATCTTCCAGGTCCTGCGCCTCTCGGCCGCGTTGATCGTCTCCATGGTCATTTTGCTTTCCGGCTTCGGCATTTTCAACGTGCTCTCCATCTCGGTCATGCAGCGGACCAAAGAAATCGCCATCCTCCGGTCGATGGGCTACCGGAAGTCCGATATTGCGGGCATTTTCCTGTGGCAGGGCGTGTGGGTGGCGGCACTGGGCACGCTGTCCGGCTGGCTGCTTGGCGCCTTGGCCACTTACGTCATTTCCAAGATTCCGGTCAACATCAGCGGCATCCTGCGCACCCAGTATTTCCTGGTGGAGTGGTCGGCCAGCCACTACCTGGTATCCGCCGTGCTGGCGGTGATCGCGGTCATGGTGGCGGCCACCGTCCCGGCGCTGCGCGCCGCGCGGCTGGAGCCGGCCACCATATTGCGCGGCACCGGGCAGTAAGGGCGGATGCGGATCACTCCGCCGGCAGGTCCATCCAGAGGACTTCCAGTTCCTCCTCCGCGGTGAGGACCGTGCGTTCCGGGCCGTCCACGGAAGCTCCGTCGCCGGCGTGGAGGGCCTGGCCGCCCAGCGTGCCGCGGCCGCGCACGGCCTGGAGCCAGGCGCGGCGCCCGGGCGCCACTTCCAGCAACAGGCTCTTGCCCGGTTCCAGGATGGCCGCGCTGACCACGGCGTCCTGCGCCAGGCTCAGGGAGCCTTCGCGCCCGTCCGCGCTCAGGATGGGACGCAGCCGGTTCCGCTTTTCGGCGGGGTCGAAGTGCCGGTCGGCATAGGAGGGTTCCAGCCGGTCCGCACGCGGGCGGATCCAGATTTGCAGGAAATGCACCGGCTCCGTGGGGGAGGGATTGTATTCGCTGTGGGCGATTCCGCGCCCGGCGGTGATGCGCTGCACGCCTCCGGCACCGATGCGCGCCCGGTGGCCGAGGCTGTCCCGGTGTTCCAGGGAGCCTTCCACCACATAGGAGAAGATTTCCATGTCGCGGTGCGGGTGCATGGGGAAGCCCCCGCCCCCGGCCACGCGGTCATCGTTGATCACCCGCAGCGGACCGTAGTCGTGGTGCTGCGGATCGTAGTATTCACCGAACGAAAACGAGTGCCGGCTTTTCAGCCAGCCGAAGTCCGTCGTTCCCCGGTCTTCGGATTTGCGGATTTGGATCATGGCGGTTGGGTCCTTTTATCAGGGCTTCAAAGTGTGCGGGCGGCATCGGCGGCGCGTTCGCGGGCGGTGGCCAGGGCGGCGTCACGTGCGGCGTCCGGCGCCAGGGTGGGTTCCACCAGGACTTCGCTGACCTCGGTGACTCCGATGAATCCGAACAGCTGGCGGACTGTGGCGGTTTGCAGGTCGTAGCTTTCCGCGCCGCTGCCGGGGCCGTAAGCTCCGCCACGGGCGGCCACCACCAGCGCCTTTTTCCCGGTGACCAGGCCGGTGTAGCCGCTCTCCGGGCTGTAGCTGAAAGTCAGCCCGGGCTGGATGATGAGGTCGAAGTAATGCTTGAGGATGTAAGGCACGCCAAAATTCCACATCGGCGTGGAGAGGATGTAGCCGTCCGCGGCTTTGAATTCTTCCGCCAGGGAGCGGATGCGCTCCCAGGCCGCCGCTTGTGCGGGGGTGTGGGCCTGGCCGTGGAGGATGGCGTATTTGGCATCGATGGTTTCGCCGTCGAAGGGAGGCAGGACGGTGGACCAGAGGTCAAGCGTGCGCACGGTGCCGCCGGGGTGGGCGGCACTCCAGGCGTCCGCCGCATGGCGGGCTACGGCCAGCGAGTGGGACCGGGTTTTCCGGGGGGAGGCTTCAATGTGGAGGAGGGTTTTCATGGGGTTGTTTCGGTTTCGGGTTTCTTGTTTCGGGTTTTTTTGGGGGGGTTATTCGAACTGGGTTCGAGGTTTCGGCAATCTGGAGTGCGGCGATTCCTTCGCCGCTTTGGGAGCACGCGGAGCGTGGGGGCTTTTCCCCAAACATCCCGCGGGCCCCGTCGCACCACTTCCCAGCCCGAGAGGCGAACGAATCGCCGCACTCCAAAGAGCTGGTTCGGTTGGCGAATGTATCTTCATATCAAGATAAATGGGCCGGATGATTGGAATGGCGTTCATGGGAGTGTCAGCCAGCGTCGCCGGCGAAGGCGCTGGCCTCGGCGGAGACAGGCACGGCATAGAGGGACTCGGCCCGGCGGCCCAGCGCGCGCAGGCTGCGGACCAGGCTGCGCCGCTCGCTGGCGGGCAGAGGCTGGGCCAGCTCATCCAGGCGGCGGGCGTGGGATTGGAAGGCTTTGCCGATGAGGCTGCGCCCGCGGGCGGTCAGCTCCACAAAAGTGACGCGGCGGTCTTCCCGGCTGGCACGGCGCAGCACCAGGGCGCGCGCCTCCAGGCGGTCCACGGCGGTGGTGATGGAACCGCTGGTCAGCAGGACTTTGCGCCCGATCGTGTTGACCGGCAGCGGGCCTTTGTGCAGCAGGACTTCCAGCACGGCAAAATCGGACAGCCCCAGGCCGGTCGCGGCTATGGAGGCCCGGTCGTAGGCCTCGACCGCCCGGGCCGTCTTCCACAGCACCAGCCAGAGGTGGGCGCCATCAATGCTCTTCTTCAAACTCATGGGCCCAGCGTAAGCCCATTTATCTTGATGTCAAGATAAATGGTTTCCCGGTGACGCGGAGGTGGTTTTGGCGGTGGGCGAGGGGGGAGAGGCCGTAGCGGGCGCGGAAGGCGTGGGCCAGGGAGGCGGAATCGGCAAAGCCGCATTCCGCGGCGATTTGCTTGATCGGGTCCGGGGTGGAAATGAGGCGCTCCCGCACGGCACGGAGGCGGCGACGGAGCAGCCATTGATGGGGGGTGGCTTCCAGGCTGCGGCGGAAAGCGTCATGCAGATGCGCGGAAGACCAGCCGGCCAGGCGGGCGAGTTCGGGCACGCGCCAGCGGCGGGCGAAATTCTGTTCCATGGCCGCCAAGACCTTGCGCAAGGGCTCGGGCAGCTGCTCTTCCCGGTGGCGGCGCTGGTCGGTCTCCACCCAGTAGCGCAGGCGGGCGTGGAGGTAGTGCCCCAGGATGGCACGGTCGAAGGATTCATCGCTGGAAAGGCGGAGGACCTCCTCGGCAAAAGTGCGGGCCTCGCCGGGGTCTGGTGCGCGGGAGAAGCGCGGGACCGTGGGCACGCGCCCGGGGAAGCGCAGGTTGGCCGCAAGGCAGGAGTAGGGGCGGTCGGGATCGCTGCGCCCGATGGTCAGCTGGCCCGGCGCGTTCCAGGCAATGTCCCCGGGGCCGAGTTCGCGCCAGGCCGCACCGTCCTGGATCCAGCCGCGTCCGCCGAGCATCAACTCGACGCGCACACAGCCGCGGGCCAGGCGATGCGGGACCGGCTGGGTGTTGGGTGCCTGCCTGTGGCGGAAGACGCGTTCGAGGATGGGAATCGGGAAAACCATGATGGAGATTTTGGCAACACTTCCGAGTTTTTGACAACATCAACGCATTGTGGCGCCTTAAAACGGCGTCAGATTGGAGCTTCTTCGATACTTTTTAACAATCATGAGCTCACCCCTTCGTTTTGGATTCATCGGCGCAGGCGCCATTGCCTACTCCAGTGCCGATTCCGTCAACCGCCATCCCCACGCCAAGGTCATCGCCGCCCAGGATATGCATGCCGGACGCCTGCAGGACCTGCAGGGGGCCAAAGACATTCCCAAAGGCTATGCCACGGCGCAGGAGCTGTTTGCCGATCCGGAGGTGGATGTGGTCTATATCGCCGTGCCGAACAAGTTCCACGTCCCCCTGACCCTGGAGGCACTGGCCGCGGGCAAGCACGTGCTGCTGGAGAAGCCGTTCGCCATGAATTTGCCGGAAGCGGAAACCGCCGCCGCCGCCGCGCGCAAGGCCGGCAAGCTGCTCTCCCTGGGCATGAACCAGCGCTTCACCGAGCGGGCCCAGCAGTTCCGCAGCCTGGCCCAGGAAGGCGTCTTCGGTGAAATCTACCATGCCAAGGCCTATTGGTTCCGCCGCTCCGGGATTCCCAAGCTGGGCACCTGGTTTGGCGACCGCGAGCTGGCCGGTGGCGGATGCCTCTATGACATCGGGGTCCACTTGCTCGACCTCTGCCTCTACATCATCGGCAACTTCGAACCCGTTTCCGTTTTTGGCACGACTTACACCAAGTTTGGCCACCGGGGGCTTGGTGAGGGAGGCTGGGGCCGCTCGGACCGTTCCGAGCAGCACGCCTTCAATGTGGAAGACTTTGCCACCGGGCAAATCCGCTTTGCCAACGGGGCCACCGTCTCCCTGGATGTCTCCTGGGCCTGCCATCAGGCGGACGGGAACCGGACGGATGTGGAAATTTTCGGCGCCGAGGCGGGTGGTGCCGCCCTGGCCGGCAAGCTCTACCGCCGTGTGCCGGACGGCGCCCATGTGGCCTACGATGCACCGGGGCGCCCGCTGATCCACCCGCACAAGGACCGCTTCCACAATTTCATCAACCACCTGCGCGGGGAGGAAGCCCTCTGCGTCACCCTGGAGCAGGCCCTCATGGTCCAGAAAATCCTTGATGCCCTGGCCGAGTCCTCGGCCTCCGGAAAGTCCGTCCAATTCTAACCCCAAACACCGCAACCGCCCTTCCTGCCATGAACAATCAAATCGACTTCGGCGTGCAGAGCTACTGCTTCCGCCATTTCAAGGACAATGCCGCGGTGGCGGCCAAAGTCCGGGCCATCGGCCTGGACAAAATCGAGGTCTGCGGGGTCCACGCGGATTTCAACAATCCCGCCGGCTTCCAGGACGTGGTCAAAACTTACGCCAAGGAAGGGGTTTCGATTGTTTCGCTCGGCGTCCAGACCTATCAGGGCAATGACGGGGAGAAGGCCTGGTTCGAATGTGCGGCTGCGGCCGGTGCCCGCCACCTCTCGGCCCACTTGAAAATAGAATCCTTCACCAAGGCCATTCCGCAGCTGCGGGCGTGGTCCCGGGAGTTCGGCATCCGGGTGGGACTGCACTGCCATGGCGGCTACATGTTCGGCGGGTCGCCGGATGTGCTCGACCACCTGATCGGCCTGGGCGGGCCGGAGATCGGGCTGTGCATCGACACGGCCTGGGCCATGCAGATCGGCCCGCGCCAGGGCAGCCCGGTGCAATGGGCGGAGCGCTATGCCGGGAAAATTTATGGCGTGCACTTCAAGGATTTTACCTTTGAACGCAGCGGCCAGTGGCAGGATGTGGTGGTGGGCACGGGCAATCTGGACCTGCCGGCCTTTGCCGCGGCGCTGGCCAAAGGCGGATTCGACGGCATGGCCGTGATTGAATATGAGGCCGATGTGGAGAATCCGGAGCCGGCGCTGAAGCGCTGCGTGGAATCCATGCGTGCGGCCCTGGGATAGGCGCCCGGCGATTCCCATCCATGCAAATGCTGAGCCAGTCCGGGCATCCCCAGTTTGCTTGGACGAGCAACCGATCGGCTTCAGAGGAAGGCCACCTGTTGGCATTCAGGCCCTGGCGAGCCAGCCTGGGGATAGTTTACTTTGCCGCAAACTAAACTGTCCCCGTTGTGGCCCGCACTTGCTGCCGATTGTAATTACACCCGATCAGAACCGGTATTGGAAATCGAGGGTGACGCGGTTCTGGTAGTAGTCGTTGCCAGAACGGTCAGAATCCTTCTCGATGTAGTCGTAACGCAGGCCCGTGACGATGCTCTTGGTCAGGCGGTAGTTGAGTCCGCAGCCGCCGCCAAAGCGGTGAAAACTCTCGCTGAAGAGGGACCCGGATTCGGTGCCGTATTCATAGAAGGCCCGGGTGCTGAGGGAAAGGTGGCTGAGGAGCTGCCACTCCAGGGAGTAGTCGGCAAAGGCCAGGTCGTAGTAGTTGCTGTCGGTGCCCAGGCGGGTTTCGTAGCCGGTGGTGAAGCGTTGGCTGATGAACTGGTTGAGGCGGTTGGTGATGGAGCCGCGGGCGTTGACGTTGTTGACGTCATCGTTGTCGAAGTTGCTGTCGCCGGGGGTGCCGGTGGGATCGTCGAAAAGGCCCATGACGTAGGTGACCTGGCCGGCCACTTCGGTGTTTTCACTGATCTTGGCTCGGACAAAGGGGCCGATCTGGAGGATGGCGTTGTCGTTCTGGAAGTCCTGCTCGTAGTCGGTGAAGGAAATGATCGAGAGGATGCCGGTCTGGACGGCGGGGTTGACATGCAGCCGGAGCGTGTGGGTCAGGTTGTGGGTGTCGCGGTCGAGGTAGCTGAACTCGTCGCTGCTGTGGATGATCTTGGTCCAGGAGTAGCCATGGTCGAGTTCGACCACTTTGTTGACCCGCCAGGTGGCGAGGTAGCCGAGGTCGTTCTCAAAGCGCCCGAAGTCCAGGGTGTTGCCAATGGTCGGCGAGTCCAAGGGGGTCTGCTGGTAGCTGAACCGGTCGAAGAAATCGATGGTGACGTGCTTGCCCACTTCCAGGCGGAAGACCAGGGCGGAGTCCGGGGAGAGGATGACGCTGTTGCTGTCCGCATCGGAATTGTCGAGGTATTTGTCGTAAGAGGCACCGATGTCGAAAGTCAGGGTGTTGGTCTCGGTGATCGGCCAGAGGAGGTTGAATTCGACGTTCGGGGAGATGATGAAATCGGAACGGCGGTTGAATTCGGAGTAGGCGATGTTGTCGTTGTATTGGGTGCGGAGGCCGGCGACGACGCGGACCGTGGCGGAGCCGAGGCGGGCGTTGCCGCGGGGTTCCTCAGCAGACAACACGCCTTCCTGGGTGGTGGGGGTGATATTGGCGGCGGTTTCTGCCTGTGAGGAGGTGCTGGCCGATGGGGATTCGGCGGCCTCCGTGGTGATTTGCGACCAAGCCACTGGGGACGCCAAACCAGCGGCCAACAGGCTGAGGCAGATCAGTCTGGAATTCAAAGCATGCACGGAGATTAGAGGTAGTTTGGGTCTGCGACGGACCGCATTTGAAGCTTTTTTATGGAGAATCTAAATAAATGTCCAGCGGCTATATCAAATATTTTGACAGTGCGGGGCTTTTGGGGTTAAATTTCGACATGGTTCGCAATGGCATGGCCACACCCTTTTCGTCCGTGATGCTCCTGGTTGGAGTGGTTTGGGCGCTGCAGTCCCCGGCTCTCGAGGGAGCCGGGGACCGCGCGCCTTCACCGGGCACCTGGGTTGCGGCCGCGGCTTCAGCGGCGGAGGCCGAAAAACCCACCGATCTCTCCGGCGGCACCAAGATCGATCCGCGCGACCTGCGTCCGGTGAATTTCCCCTACAACATGGCGCGCGCGCGCATGGGCAGCAAAATCCGCGTCTTCGGCACCGAGCCCACCCCCATCTACACCATCGATTTGAACGGGGAAAAGATCGATGAGAACAGTTCCGAGCATGCGCTGATTTCCGATGACATGACCGTGGGCTACCCGCTCAAAGCGGAGGCCATCTCCCTGGTCTTCGAACTCCCCTACTCCTGCGCGATCGACACCTTCAACTTCTTCAACTTCGGCGGTGCCGGCCAGGCCACGGTCTACGGCAGCACCCGCGCTCCGGACAGCCAGGGCAAAGGCGACTGGAAGCCGCTGGCCGCGCCGATTCAGTTCGAAGCCGAGGGCGTCCACGGCATCCGCTTCGAACAGACCCCCATGCGCTATTTCAAGGCTGAGTTCACCCGCGTGCGTGATGGACGCGTGGGCGGCTTCGGCCTTTTTGGTGAACTCCACCCCGGCCGTATCGACCAAGTGACCACGTTCCGCACTCCGGTGGATGAAGTTCCGCTTCACCGCATCATCAACAACAACCTGGCCAGCGTTTATAACGGAGCCAACGTCGTTTACGTCAGCTCGGGCCGCCAGTTCGAGAACCGCCAGCCCACGGAAGCGCGGCTCAAGATCGATGACAACGCCGAGACCTACTACGATTTTTCGCCCGAGGACAAAATGCCCACCGGGATCATCGACCTGGGAGACACCCGTCCGCTCAAGCGGGTCAGCTGGCTGTATCAGTCCGTGCCCGGGCGCTTCGACTTCTACATTTCCAACCAGCTCCCGGAAGAGTTCATCGTCGAGGGGGACCGCGGTGCGGCCGACCCGCTGATTGTGGGCGTTAAAAAAGAATTTTTCGAGCGGAACCCGGCATTCCACACCATCTACACCAGCCAGACCCAGGGCGGGCGGCTGGCCCACAACTTCAAGGACATCCGCGCGCGCTACGTGGTGATCCGGTTTGTGCCGGACGAAGCCGTGGCCGCACTGGCGCCGGTCTCCACCCTCAAGCTCAACTCCTTCCACGTCTTCGGCAACTTTGATCCCCTGGCGGAACCCCCGCCGGACGTGGTGGTGCCGGAAAACTTCCCCGACGTGCAAGTGGTCAGCCCCTAAGCGCGGTTTCCCCGGGACGCGACGCGCGTCCCCTATAGGAGAATGACGAGAGGGGCAGGTCTGCCCGGACTGCGTCGAGCCCCCCAGTTCCCATCTTGTCCCGAAACGGGCAGCCATCCAGATGAAGAGGTCTTCTTGGAATTTGAATCTGGTTTAATCGCGTCTCCGACTCCACGAATGCGGGGAGGAAGCGGTTGAACTTGAGCTTTGCCGGTCGAGATTTTTCCTGGCCTTGTCAGGGGGCAGTCGGGTGTGATTGAGTTTGGCAGCAGGTGGGACCCTGAGGCAGGGCGTGCCGGAGATCGGCCAGCGCCTGGAGCACGGGATGCGCGGATCACGCTGGCGCGGCCCTTTTCTGGAGTGCTCCGATCTTTTCGGAGCTTTGGGAACGCGCGGAGCGCGGGGGATGGGGGCCGAGATGCGCAGGCAGGCCTCCTCCCCGTCGCTCCGCTCCATCCCAGAGCTCCGAAAAGATCGGAGCACTCCAGATTTCCTCTCCCGGTTTCAGCGCCACGGGCCGTTTGTTTCTTCTCTGCGGGCCTACGTTTGCAGCGGTGCACAGGCATTCTTGCCGGTGGCATCCCAACCCACAGGCAAGAATGCCTGTGCACTGTTTTTTGTAATTACACCCGGGGCAATCTCTCGATCAGGTCCTTCAAGCGAGCCGGAGGCCGAGAGGGATGAATGGCTGGAAATCTCCTGTGTTCGCGGTTAGCAACTCTGCCTCCTGTTCAAGGGCGCTGGCGGCAATGAAGCAGGCGGCGGTGGAAGCCCTTCGCCTGCCTGTGGCGTTGAAGAGGCGGGCGGCCAGTTCGGACGTGCTCCGGTGGATCGATTGGACGCGCGCACCAACCACCCGTTCCACCCGCAGCAATTCATCGGGCAGAAGCGGACAGCGGACAAATTCGTGCCAGGCCACGGCGCTGGTGGCAGGCAGGTGGCCCAGCTCCACCCGGCTTCGCACGATTCGGACGACCGGCTCTGTGGGATCCGCGAGGGCAATCAGGGCATTGGTGTCGAGATGCAGCAGGCCGCTCACGCTCCGTTCTCCTTCCGGCTCCAGCCTTCCTCGCGGAGTCGTTGGGATTCCGCTTGAAGTGCCGCCACCCGACCCAAGGGCAGGGGCGGAGAGCGCAGGATGGCGTCGAGGGCGTGGAGGACCTGTTGTCGTTCGTCAGTCCCCTCTTTGCGGGAATGGCGTGAGGCGAGCACAAGTTCAAGTCCTTCGGAGACAAGGTCTTTCATCTTGCGCTTGTCGGCGGCGGCCCGGGTCTTGGCTTGATGATAAAGCGCGTCGGGGAGTTCGAGCGTGGTCTTCACCCCATAAATATGGCAAATGTATGGGTAAATGGAAAGTTTGGATTCTAGGCTGGTTCGATTGAGACAAACGTAACGTGGAGGCCAGGAATTTGCCACCCCGGCCCGGACTGGCTGAATGAGGGTCGGTTAGTGAGCGTTTGCGTTTCTTACTGAGCTTCGTACAGGAAGTTAATGTTGGTACAAACCCTGCTGCAAGAGCAGGGCATGAAGATACAACAGACCAAGCGTCAGGAAAAGATGGAAAAGCGGCGGCTGGAAGGCTGTCAAATGTTGGAGCAGGGCTATCGTCAGGCCGAGGTGGCGAAAAGGCTCAAAGTGAGCCCGGCGGCGGTCAGCAAGTGGGAAAAGCGACGGCAA
>Ga0209172_10002517_pt1 | contig 31955 bp, 26 predicted proteins | sample LarsenN4metaG_FD_184113 | JGI IMG/M metagenome (GOLD analysis project Ga0209172, IMG submission 184113) | Hot spring sediment bacterial and archeal communities from British Columbia, Canada, to study Microbial Dark Matter (Phase II) - Larsen... ... | reverse complement strand
GTGTTTCAGTCGTCTGAAGCAATTCCGTCGCATTGCCACCCGTTATGAGAAAAAAGCTGAAAACTACCTTGCCATGCTGACTATCGCCTCTATCATGATGTGGTTGTAGTTTTAAAACAGACCCTAGCCTTTACCAGACAAACTTGTGGATTAATGGTGCAAGTTTGCCAAATCGGTATAAGTTGCTAAAGACACTTGTTTTGGAAAAACTAGGCACCAGGTTTCTCAGTGAAATCTGGTTTTTTCATGCATGAAGGGTTATCGTCGCATTTTGCTGACCGCAATCTCCTGATAGTGTTGAGCAAAAAGCGTTTCTATCATCAGATGGTGTGTGATTGCGGAGAGGAGTGGCTGTGAAAAAAGTTAGTAGCTGGCTTCAAATGAGCTATCTAAGCACTTTGATTGGCGTGGTTGGCGTTAGCATGGAGCCTGCGATCGCTCAAATCCCATCTCCCAGTCTTGCAGAACCCACCCCACCAGTTGCCCCTCTTGATCAACCCCCCGCGTTATCTGAATGTGAGATTACTTTGGCTCCGGCTGATTGTGAGACAGCCGACGATGCTTTAGGGCAAGTCCGCTCGGTCGAAGAGTTGACCGATGTTTCACCCAATGATTGGGCCTATCAGTCCTTAAAATCAATGATTGAGCGATATGACCTCTCGTTGGGCTACCCCGACCAGAAGTTCCGTGGCAATCAGCCTGTCACCCGCTACGAATTTGCGGCTGCCGTTTCTCAAGCCCTCGATCAACTGCTGTCACAATTGGCCCGTCAGGAATTTTCAGCGATCCGAGAAGACTACGCTACCTTACGGCGTTTGCAACAGTCTTACAGCACAATTTCTCAAAGTCTCGATCGCCGCCTGACTCAACTCGACACGCAGATGCAACAGTTAGAGCAGCAACAATTTTCAGTGACCACTAAGCTCAGCGGGGAAACCGTTCTGGCGATCACCGATGGGAACAGTGCCAGTGCGACCCTAATAGCACGAACCCGGCTCAACCTTAACACCAGTTTTAATGGCCGCGATCGCCTCCTGACCCAACTCGAAGTCGGCAACAACGGTGGTGACGCTGTGAGTAAGGCTCAAGATAAGGGGGCTAATCGGCTGGGAAGTTTAGGGTTATTGGCCGGGGCAGGCGGAGCGGATTATGTTGGGGTCGAGTCAACGGTGCGGTTAAGCCAATTGCACTATACCTTTCAACCAATTGATCAGTTAGCCGTTACAGTGGGTGCGCGGCTCAGCCCCCGCGACTATATTGATCGCAACCGTTTTGCGAATGACCCCGCACGCGATTTCTCATCCAGCTTTTTTGCGAATAATCCTCTAATCATCCAGAATCAGGTTGATCGCCCTGGTGGAGCGGGACTCGCACTTGCTTGGCAGCCGTTTGACCTGCCCCTTAAAGTTCGGGCGCTGTACGTAGCTGCTGATGCTGATGCCACTGCCTCTGGGATTGCTGAAGGCGGCTTGTTTGGCGATCGCTATCAGGGCAGCTTTGAGCTGGAGTATGGCTTTACCGACAGCATTGCAGCCCGACTTCAATACACACGCGCCAAGGTCAATGAAGTCGATATCTCGGCGTTTGGTTTAAATCTGGAATGGGCTGTTAATAACCAGTTTGCCGTGTTTGGTCGGTTTGGTTTTGGCAGTTACGAAGGCTTTAACCCCTTAATTGGTGAAGATTTAGACCTGAACCCTGCCACCTGGGCAGTGGGGCTAATTGTCCGGAATATTGTTATCCCCGGTTCTACTGCTGGCGTTGCGATCGGGCAACCCTTTATTGAAGCGGATTTGGGCAGCGCCACCCAAACCAATTTTGAAGCCTTTTACAGCTTTGCGTTCAACGACAACATCATCATTACGCCCGCGCTGATTGTGGTTGACAGTGCTGACAACTCTGAATCGAGCCGCACCATCTGGCAGGGCTTACTGCGCCTGGTCTTCATTTTTTAGGAGGGTTAACGGTTCCGGCACGGCTTGATCCCGTCACTTCCAAATGGTGCCGTGCTGTTTCGTTGCCTGGAGTTTTGCGCCAGTCAGGTTGGCGGCCTGCAAGTCGGTAAAGAGTAAGGATGCCCTGGTCAAGTTGGCGTTTTGCAAATTGGCGTGGCTTAAGGTTGCCCCACTTAAATCGGCAGCTTCTAAATTCGCTTCGCTTAAATCAACGGCTACCAGATTTGCCAGACTCAGGTTACTTTGGCGCAGATCGGCAGCGGTGAGATTAGCTTGACTTAAATTTGCTTCACTCAACGAGGCTCCTCGTAAGGAAGCTTCCTTTAAATTGACGCGGCGCAGATCCATTTTTGCCAGGTTGACCCGTTCCAGGTTGCAGCCAGGGCACTGCCGCGTCAGCCGCAGGCGAATGACTTGCACCCGCGGTTGCTGACTCAGCCAGATCAGCAGGAGCATGATCCCCACACCAATTAAGAATGCACGAATGCGAAGTTGCACGCGATCGCCCTTTAATTCACCCAACAACAAGAAATATGTCTACAATCTACAAACATTACATTTGATAATGGGTAGACAAAGCCGAGAGACTGACAGTGAAAGACCGGAAGCATATTCAGAAATGGTTCGCATGGGCGATCGCGAGTTTAATCAGTATTGTTTTGGGGTTGACCCCTGCTGCGGTTTGGGCGGCAGAGCTACCCATTCAAACTGACTCAGCCCCATCTGACGTAGACCTTTCAATTCCTGCCAAGCTCGACTCTGACGCGATCCCCTCTGACAAGATCAACCAGTTTGTGCAAGCCTGTGTCAGAGTTGTCTCCCTGATTGAGCGTCGTGAAGGAGAGTTGCAAGCGGCTGAAACCGATTCTGAGTCTCTCCGCATCCAGCAAGAAATCGAAGCGGAGGCATTAGCGATCATTCAGGCAGCAGGGTTGACGCGACAAGAATATGTGCAGCTACTCGGTTTAGCTAATACGGATGCCGAATTTGGCGAACGGGTCGCGATCTTGCTTCAAGAGGCAGGCGTCTAACTACAATGGTAAATCGATTGCTTTTCGCCCTGCAAACGTCTATAGGTAGGGGATAGATTTATTCTAATCTACTAGGGATAGTGCCGCGATCGATAAGAGTCGCAAATTAGTCTTGCATATTGAGCCATGAGTGGTTAAATGGTGAGAGATTTGACGGCTCATTGTATAGATCGAGTCTGATCACCCCCTTAAATCAGCGGCTAAAGAGGTTTTTAGAACGCTTTTGAACGCTGATCATCCTTTACTCTTCACCCCATATTGAAGTTCTTATTTCGCTTTCATGAATAGTGAAATTGTCTCTGTCTCGCAAGACGATCTATTAAAGCGCCGCAAACAACTGCTCAAGCAGCGAAAAGTGCGATCGCTCAAAGAGGTCTGGCGCGTTTTGATCATTGCCAGTTTGGCGGGTGGGGTCGTTTATGCAATCAAATCACCAATTTGGGTCATTCGGCGGCCAGAGCAAATCGCCATTAAGGGCAGTCAGCACATTCAACCGCAAACCTTGCGATCGCTTTTAAAGATTGCCTACCCTCAGTCCCTTTGGCGAATTGAGCCAAAAGCGATCGAAAGTCAGATTAAAGAAAAATTGCCCGTTGAGGCGATCGCGGTTAGTCGTCAAATTTTTCCACCAGGGCTAACGGTGCAACTGACGGAGCCAACCTATGTGGCGTTATCAGTGCAGCTGCCAGAGCCGACTGCAGAAGTTGCAGCCCCAGCGCTTGAGCAACGTCCAAACCGCTCTGCTGATCCCAAGGCAGCCCCCACTGCTGGTGAAAAGCTTGGCTTGTTAGACAAAAACGGAGGCTGGATCGCACTTGAACGCTATACCTTACTGGACCCAGGGTTTAAGCCACCGACGCTGAAGGTGATTGGCAATCCTCAGCAGATTCGGCCTTACTGGCAAAAGCTCTATGAAGCGTGCGATCGCAGTGTTGTTAAAATCAGCGAAATTGATTGGCGCGATATTAATAACCTGATGCTTAAAACGGAGCTTGGCACGATTCGCATCGGTGCTTATAGTCCGGCTCTATTTGCGCAGCAGCTAGACATTTTGAGCCAAATGAAACAACTCCCAGAACAACTCCAGGGAGATGAAATTCTTTCAATTGACTTGAGCAATCCAGACAGTCCATTTGTGCAAACAGGCAAAGCCACGGCGAAACCTAAAAACCTTGTGAAATCTAAACCAGAAAAACCTAAGAAAGAGGATAGTCATGATTGACAAATTAAGGCTTTGTTGCATTACATGATCCATACGAGGCTTTTAATTCGTTTGCCGTTATCATTGGTTTTTCAAAATATCGTTATGCAAGTCGGTACAATCGTATAGCCTTAAAATCATGAATTTTCAATAAGCCCATCTGACGTTTAATACCCAATTAGTCGCTACTCCAATGACACTCGAAAACAACATCGGCCACCTTCACTTTAATAACGGTTCTTCGACTGATGCCTCTGCTAGCGCTTCAAATTCAGCCGACTCGACGCGCTCAATGACCCAGTCTGGAATACACTTGAATCAACCTACACAACCAAATACTATGGCTGGAGAAGACCTAAAGCGAAGTGAAATCGTGCCCAGTAGTGTCGCAAAAATTAAAGTCATTGGTGTTGGCGGTGGTGGCGGTAACGCAGTTAATCGCATGATTGCTAGCAGTTTGACTGGGGTTGAGTTTTGGTCAATTAATACCGATGCTCAATCGCTCTCACAAGCAGGCGCACCCAACCGACTTCAAATGGGCCAAAAGCTAACCCGTGGTCTTGGCGCAGGTGGCAATCCTTCCATTGGGCAAAAAGCGGCTGAAGAATCTCGTGACGAAATCGCGGCTGCGCTAGAAGGTGCTGACCTTGTGTTTATTACTGCTGGCATGGGGGGTGGCACAGGCACGGGGGCTGCACCTGTTGTTGCAGAAATTGCCAAAGAAGTGGGCGCACTGACGGTTGGGGTGGTAACTCGTCCTTTTACATTTGAGGGGCGGCGACGCACCAGTCAGGCCGAAGAAGGGATTGCAGCGCTCCAGAGCCGGGTTGATACGCTGATTGTGATTCCGAACGATCGCCTGCTGTCTGTGATTTCTGAGCAAACTCCAGTGCAAGAGGCTTTTCGCACCGCAGATGACATCCTGCGTCAGGGGGTGCAGGGCATCTCTGACATCATCATTATTCCGGGGCTGGTCAATGTTGACTTTGCCGATGTGCGGGCAGTCATGGCTGATGCAGGTTCTGCACTGATGGGCATTGGGATTGGGTCAGGCAAGTCACGGGCACGAGAAGCTGCGATCGCCTCGATTTCTTCACCCTTGTTAGAGTCGTCAATTGATGGGGCGCGAGGAGTTGTCTTTAACATCACTGGCGGTTCAGACTTGACGCTGCACGAAGTCAATGCGGCGGCTGAGATTATTTATGAAGTGGTTGACCCCAACGCGAACATTATCTTTGGTGCGGTCATTGACGATCGCCTCCAGGGTGAGGTGCGCATCACGGTGATTGCCACAGGGTTTAATGGTGAGGCTGTCATTCAGCAGGCTGGCACCACGAATGTGCGTCGTCCGGTTGCGCCTCCTCCGGTCACGCCGGTCACGCCGACAAATCCGACTGGACCAATGGAAGACCCGCGTACAGGTAGACCCATCGGGCTGGATATTCCTGAGTTTTTACAGCGTCGTCGCAACCCACGTTAATTAACGGAAGCTCGTCTAATCGTCTAAACGGCAGCGATCGCTGGAGCAAGCTGCTTTTCGCTGGCGCACCAACGTCTGAAGATCAGGGCGGCCAGTGACTTTTAGGCGTAGATTGGCCCAGATACCATAAACAAAGTCGGCGATCGCCCCGATGATGGGCAACTTTGTGATGGCATAGACCCAACCCAGGCCCAACACCTCATAAATTTGTCGAAACACGGCAACGTTTTTGATGACGCTTCCATCAGGTAATACGGCGTGGATGCGTCCCATTGCTGTTTCAAAGTCAACTCCACCATTCGCCATTGGCTCGTAGGCAGGATCCGCAATATCGACGAATACGACCAAACCCCGGCCCGCGTCTCGCCGCTTTAAAAAGTCAACTTCTCGCAAGCAGAGTGGACATTCACCGTCGTAGAGCAATTTAATTTTCCAGTTTTGGGTTGTGGTTGATTCGCGAGTCAGGTCAGACGCAGAAGAAGTCATATTAGAGTTGCAGCAGTTTTCTCAGGTTTCTTTACCTCTATCTTAGAAAAAAGATTAAGAAATATAAATTAACTCAGAAGCGAAGTTTTTATTTTTGAAAGAGGAATTGAAGGCATGTCCTAATGGGATGAAGTTCTAGTTACCGTAGAGTGTGCTTGTCAAGCTGGTGCAGGTTGGTTAAGGCGGAGATTTGGGGGCGGCGGAGCCGCAAGATCGGGGGTCTTCCCCCCTGCCAAAGCACTTTCGCTGGCACAGCGTCAGCAAAAAATACTTTGTCCCCCGCCTCGTAGGGGCCTCACTCCCCTACAACTCCCGCAAGGTGGTGTCGGTGGGTGTTGAATGGTCTGCTAGCCAGACGTTACGGGTAGCAAGTTTGGCACTTGGATTGTTTACAGAGGGGACGGGTGACGTGAGGCGGAGGTTGTCAGGGCGATCTCCTGTAGCTAACTTAAAGAAATTCATAGAGTTGAAGCGTCTACTCTTAGCGCAAATCATACTGCTGTAGGGAAGCACCAGTAACCAGTTGTTGATCTTGCTGTTGTCCGATTTGCTTGAGATAAATTGTCATCCAGGCTTCGATTTCGTCGGCACGGCACGTCAGGAACCAGAGGCGATCGCGGTTGCGCAAGGGCGAGATGTCTTGTTTGAACGCTGCTAAATCTTTGACACTAGGCTTTTGGGTGCGAGGAATTTGAAACTCACCGATTTGATAATCCTCTGGTGCGAAGCCGTAGCGTGGGGCGTAGTAAAGAAACTGGGTCGAGCAAAGGTTGTAGACATATAGGCGATCGCCCGGTTGCCACTGCGTTTGGAGATACGCTGCTAGAGGACGTACTTCCTCAACTTGAATCGGTTGAACCGACCAAATTGCTGCCCGTCCGGCGGGTAATATCAGCAAGCTCAGGGCTAGCAAAACCCCAACAATCTTAAGAATCCGGTAGCGAAAGTGGCTGACAAAAAAATCAATGCCTTCAGCAACCATCAAAATCACGAAGGGAGATAGAAATAAAATGAGGCGGTTGCGAAAGGGATATTGCTGTAAAAAGGCTGCAACAAGTGTTAAAAAAACGGGCGTTACTAGGACGAGAAAATAAGAAAAGCGGTTACGACAAAAGCGAATGCAGCCAATTAAAAGGCTGACTAATGCGATCGCAAGAATGATGCCTGAACGATCATAAGGGCGGTAGAAGTAACCCACAAATTTGTTGAAGATTGCATCACTGAACCAAGCAATATCAAACAGCGATCGCGGGTAACGGCTTTCCCAAGAAGCAAGCAATTCTTCGCTATCGAGTGTCGTTGTCACCGTAAACAAATAGAGAAAACCAAAGCTAACAAGCCACATTAAATAAGTTGGCAGTCGGCGCAACAAATAGGCTTTGAGCTGTTTGCGTTGCACTAAAAGAAGCTGAGCTAACTCAACTCCTGCCAAGGTAAAAATGGCTGGATGAGAAAACCAAATTGCGATCGCTCCGACAACTCCTAAAAAAATGGCGTGGCGAAATGTCAGGACTGAAGTGCGCGCTCGAATGAGTAACAGCGTCAACAGCAAGGCAATCATCACATCGCTAGAATATTGCTTTAACTCAACTGAAAAATAAATCAGGCGAGATAGACTGGCAAACAATAATGTTGCTGCAACTAATGCCCAGCCTGAGACTACTCGTTTTGCCAGTTTGTAAAACAAGAAAATAGCCAGCAGGCTACACAGAAAGGGAAAAAGTCGCAACGCATACTCTGAGTTGCCAAATAACTGAGTGATGAATTTTTCAGTGAGTAGAAAGCCGACGGGAGCAGCCTGGTTATAATCGAGCGGTTGCAGTAATTCTGCATAGTTGCGATTGACCAAATTCAGCGCCAGATAAGATTCATCGAGCCAAAGAGAACGATTTGCCAAATATTGAATCATCCGAACTAAGACACCGAATAGGCAAAAGAAAATCGGTAATTCTTTTTTCAAATTACGCTGAGAAAGTTGAGAAAAAATGGGAGTGAGCGGCAGTTTCATAACAAATCGTAGAGGCGATCGCTCAACCTAAAAAGCCATCATATTTCTTGCTGAGTACACTAACGTAAATCATAGAGATAAGCCGTTGCACCAGAAGGTTTAAATTCATCAATTCGTTTACCTAACTGGTCAAACTGCTGTTCAATTGTTCCTTTGTTTTTATTCGCACGGCAAACAAGCACCCAAGTCCGCGCTTTGCCATCAAACGGAGCAATATCTTTCTTAAAATTGGCTAAATCTGCTGGAGTTGCCTCTGCATGTCGAGGCAATGTTGCATTCCCCAATTTATAGTTTTCAGCCGGAAAACTTGCACGATTGGCATAGTAAATGAATTGCCGAAAGCAGCGCCGATAAACGTAAATTCCATCACCTACTTGATAGTGATTCATCATATATTCCGTAATGGAACGCACTTCTTCGATCTTTTGGGGTTTCGCAATTCGAGTAGCGGCTTGCACAACTGGAGAAACGAGGAGAATACTGGCTAAGACAATCGCGACAATTCGGAAGAAGAAGGGGCGAATCTGCGTAAAGAAGGTTTGAATTCCAATGGCGGTCATCATCACAAAAAAGGGCGTGAGAAACAGAATCAACCGTTCTTGGAAGGGATACTTTTGCAGATAAGCCGCAATCAGAGTCAAACCAACCGGGGCAGCGAGAATGAAAAAGTTGCGGCGATCGCGCCGATAAAAGGCAACACAACCGACTAAAAAAACCAGCGTCACGATAATATCAATCAGGGTTGAAGCCCCTAAAAAACTGTAGAAATAACCACAATATTTTGTCGCAACATTATTAATTAACCAACCGACATCCAAGATCGAAGTTGGGTAACGTCTGCCCCACGAATCAACCAATTCTTCATTGGCTTCTAAGGTACTTTGCACCATCAAAAAGTACAGGGCTGCAAAGGCCGCGAGCCACATCACATAGGCTGGCATGCGATTCTTTAAGCGTTGCCAGCGTTGCTTGCCTGCCATTAAAAATAAAGCGGCTTCCATTCCACCAAGGGTGAAAACGGCTGGATGCGAAAAGCTGATCGCAACAACTCCAGCCGCCCCTAAAAGCAGTTGCTGCTTGAGAGTGAGGACGCGATCGCGCCAGTGATACAACAGCCAGGTAAGTAACAACGCCACAAATAAATCGCTGGAGTATTGTTTCGCTTCTGAACTGAAATAAACCAGTCGCGGCATGCAGTTAAACAACACTAACGCGATCAAAAAAGTGGATTTTGGTAATAGCTGTTTAGCCAGTTGATAGAAAACAAAAATTGAGAGAATGCCACAAATAAACGGAAAAAGTCGCAGGGCATACTCGTTATTACCAAACAGCTCAAGGTTCAAGCGTTCAACTAATAGAAAACCGGGGGGAGCTGCCTGGTTGTGGTCAAGCGGACGCAATAAATCTAAGTAGCTCCGCTCGACAATATTGAGCAGCAAGCGCGCTTCATCTAACCAAATCGAACGGTTTGAGAGATATTGCACCGATCGCACCAAAATGCCGAAGGCGCAAATGAGCAGGGGTAGCCGATTCAACCATTCCTTGACAGATGCATTTTTGACGCTTAGAGAGACTGACGGAATGGGCATATCAGCAACCTGAGAACTTTGCCAGTTAGACTTTGGCAACGGTTACCGCACGGATGTCAACCTCCCGGTCAAACAAAACGCGAGGTTTGAGCAAAATGCGGAACAGAAGCAACAAAGATTGTAACTCGCTCGGAGATCGCCGCCGCTTCCACTGCCCCGGACGGCAAAATAACATCTCGACCAGCGATCGCTGCTGCTCCAGGCTGAGTTGCTCAAACTGCACCCGCACCGTGGGAAACTCATTCTGAAATCCTGTACGAATCACAACCCCTTGCAAAACCAGGTCCGCTTCTAATAGCTCCAGGGTGATTGGCAAGGCTTGACCTGGCGGCAACTCTGGAAACCCACATTGGGTCAAGGCAATCTCTGTCCCCACTTCTGAAAGCATCGTCGTTACGCCCCAAAAGGTGAGAAGAGTATGCTTTGTAGCCTGATCAGCCGGGTGTAGCTCGGCTGCATCAACCGTCAGCCGCACGGTACGCCGCAGGTCAAACCATTCGTTGGGGTCAGGCTTGGGCACATCCAGTAGAACCAACAGCGCAATGCCAATCATCGTCAGGTTATAGGCACTCCACATCCAGCCCAAACCCATGCCGCGTGTATGCTCGACCAGGCTCGTCAGGCTTCCCATTGCCAAACAAGTGCCCAAGTTGCGCCACAGACTCAGCGCCGTGAGGACAAATAGAACCAGCAAGGGAAAGGCGAGGTTCCAGTTAAAGGTAAAGCGATCGCTCACCGTACCTTTGGGTGTCACCTTAAATCCCTTTGAGAAAGGATTGAGCATCACTTTAATCACCGTAATCGCCAACGGCACCGCCAACACGAGGGAATAAATGTCAGACAGCAACGCCGATCGCGAATGGTGATTGAGCCACGAAAACACTGTCAGTTGAATGATGTAGTAGGGCACGAAAAAGTAGAGCAACTCGCCCATATCCGCGCGCACGGGAATCACGTTAAAGAAGGAGTAGGCCAGCGGAATCAGCAGAAAACCAACCCGCGAAATGCTGGTAAACCAGTGAAGTAAACCTTCCAGGTGGGCCAGTCGTTGCAGCGGACTCAACCCCGGAATCGTGAGTGGATTGGCTTTGATAAAGAAGGCTTGCAGGGTGCCGCGGGCCCAGCGCAAACGTTGCGTCGCATGGGCTGAAATATTGTCGGCAGCGAGTCCGGCACTCAGTTTTTCATCCAAATACACCAGTTTGTAGCCTTTGGCTGAGATGCGAATGCCCGTGAAGTAGTCTTCGCTGAGCGAGTCGGTGACGAAGCCGCCAACATCCTCTAGGGCTTTGCGTCGCACTACAAACGAGGTACCTGAGCAAATGACGCTGCCTGCCCCATCGCGAATTGGCTGAATCTGGCGGTAAAAAACTTCTTCCTCTGGCGTCAAAATGTCCTCTAAGCCCAGGTTGCGCGCGATCGGATCGGGGTTGTAAAAACTTTGCGGCGTTTGCACCAGCGCCACCGAGTCATCTTGAAAGAAACCAACGGTACGGGTGAGAAAATTGCGGGTCGGAACAAAGTCGGCATCAAAAACGACAATGAACTCGCCACTGGTGCGGGCGATCGCGTGATTTAAATTTCCGGCTTTGGCATGGCGATTGTCAGGCCGAGTCATGTACTCACAACCCAACGCTTTCGCCAGTTCGCAAATTTCTGGACGGCGCGTGTCATCTAGCAGGTAAATTCGCTTGTGGGGGTACTCCAATGCCTGACACCCCATGATCGTGCGCCGCAAAATAAAATCCGGCTCGTCATAGGTGGGGATCAATATATCCACGCTCGGCGTATAAACTCCTTCCATCACGGCCATTGCTTTGGCATTAGCTTCACGACGGCGATCGCGCACCCGCAGCATCAAAAACAGCTGAATCGTGCCACTCGTCAGCATTAGCATTTCGAGTAGGAATAGCCCCAAACTAAATACGCCATTTTTAGGGTCAGCCAGGTTTAGGGTCGTCAGCGATCGCCAGAGAATATAGCGAATCGTCAAAACTAGCAGAATACCGACGACAATCACCCGCGACCAAGGGCGAGGTTCGGGAGATAACCACATGATCACCAGTGCCCCCAACAGCAGCGAAATGGCGGGCACCAACAGATACTTCCCGGCAACCATCGGCACCGCCAACCACACGGGAGGTTCTGTTTGGAGGGTATCAATTTGCTGGAAAATCGATGTAATGGTGCCTTCACCTGTAAACCAGGCAATGCACACCGCGCCCATTAGCAAAACAATACCCAGTAACAGTAACGTTGCTAACCGGGGGCGAAACATACGGGGGCGATTTCTCCGTCGCACCGGATGCTTAAGCTGAGAAACTGCCATAGAAACACTCCAACATTGCTGTAAGTAATACGCTTTACAAAGTGGTTTAGATTCTTTTAAGGCCAGTAAAATTCGTTTTTGGTGTTAGCAAAGAACTCAAAAACGGCATAACCAAAGCAGACCACTTCGCAGGTAGTACGAGTTACCTAGACGGATGCGATCACGTTTTCAAAAAGTTAGAAGTGAAAAATCCTAAATGGGTTCAAAGTTCAATCTCTCAGACCCAAATTGATGCACCTAAACAGCTTAGGAATGGAAGTTAAATAACTTCGATACTTTTTAGGACGGATGTTAACGCTGCCCTAACACTGCCATGCCGGAGGCTATTGCCGGAAGCCATACGGCTATTCGCCCCTTTCGACAGAAAAATACCTGATCTTACTTAATCCATGATCCTTCGAGAAAACAAAAACTTTAGATATTACCGAATCTACTAATTTTCTCCTCTGTTCTTCGTACTTGGGGAGAACTTATCTAATCTTCCTCAATCCATAACTTATTGGATATCTAAGGAAAGAGAACAGAGAGAAGCGATGCTGAAGAATTGAAGTCATTTCAGTTTTTCTTTTTGCAAACAAAATCGCTCTAATCAATTATTAATGAAAAGGGAATTTGAAAACTGTACCTGTGGATAGTTTTCTTAAACTTTTTTTAACAAGCAACCACCAACTATTTATTGTCTTCAGAGAGTTAAAAGACGGTTTGTTGTTAAAAGCCAGAATCTAGGGTCTGTTTTAAAGCCTTTTGATCCTCCCTAACCCTCCTAACCCCTGCGGGGATGCGCCAAAACGTAGAAAAAGGAGGGAACCAAGCCGTTCAAAGTCTTTTTTTTAGCGAAGCGGCGCGTAAGCGCGGGAATTTAAGGGGATCCTCCAAAACAAAAATACTTTTCCCGGACTTTTAAAGCACACCTTAGTATTTTCAGGCGATCGCACACTTCAAATGGTTGCCAAACAGTTTGAGCTGAACGAATGCGGCAGAATGTGATGAATTCTAATCAACAAGAACAGGTTCATGTAATCACATGAACTGACACCTTTTCTATTCCGTATAGGACAGGTTTTAAAAATTAGCGAATTGTCTCCGCTGAGCGCACACGCGAGCGAGGGCTGATCAGCGCATTCAAACCTTCTCCCAGCATAGAGAGGCCCATAATCATCAGGGTCATCGCCAACCCAGGAAACAGTGTTGTCCACCAGATCCCTCCCGTGGATAAACCATCTAGGGCTTGTCGCAGGTCTTGCCCCCACTCTGGCACCTCTTCAGGTAAGCCCAGGCCCAAAAAGCCCAATCCGCCCAGGGTGGCGATCGCGTCGGCCGCATTCAGGCTCAAAATGACCGGCACACTCTGAATCACGTTTAAGAATAAATAGCGTGAAAGCACCTTCCAGGTTGATGCGCCTAAAGCTTGTGCCGCCTCAACGTACAACTCATTTTTGATGCTGGCAGTCTGGTTTCGCACAATCCGGTAGTACTGGGGAATGTAGGAGATGCTGAGCGCGATCGCAGCGTTGACAATCCCGCGGCCCACGACAAACGCCAACGTGACGGATAGCAGCAACCCCGGCAGGGTGTAGATTGTGTCCATGACAAACAGCAGCACGCGATCGAGTTTGCCACCCAGGTAGCCGCTAATCATGCCCAGTGGCACCCCGATCAGCAAGCTCAGCAGGGTCGAAAGCACCACTACTTTTAAGGCGGCTTGACTGCCAAAAATCGTGCGCGAGAAAACATCGTAGCCCAAGCGGGTGGTGCCAAACCAATGGTCGAGTGAGGGGGGGTGATGCGGTGGGTTGCTCAAGAACTCGTAGGGGTCTTGCAGTAAGCCGATTGCCTGTAGAACTGGGGCTAAGAATGCGATCGCAACAAAAATCAGCGTCAGCACAAAACCGATACGCGTCAACTGGAGGGAGAGATCTCTCCGCTGGTTGACAGCCCAAAAACGGGTGAAAGGCAAATGTTGAGTCATAGAAGATTTCGACGCATCGGGTGCAAGATTCCATCCAGAATAGTACAAGTCAGGAAGCAGAAGAAAAATTAACGTCAAACTTTTTCTGCTCACCAGCGAATCCCCCCCAAATCTACTCTTCATCTGATGACGGCATCCTGCTGAGCTAGAAATAGCCTTTTCTTAAGGTCATCCTGTTGAGCTAGAAATGGCCTTTTCTTGAGGTCATCCCTTCCGAGCAAGCAAACCTTGGGGGCAAGCCCCCAAACCCCCGCGAGGGGACGCCCGCTTCCCCTCGCCTCCCCTCCGAAAGGTGTTGCTAGTCCTAGTGTTTGGTAAAAGGGGTTAAGGGTGGAGTGGGAACCCTGCTGCGCAGGCTTAAAACACATCTTGCACTCCTTACAGAAAGCAGATCATAAGGGCAGACTGACTGCGCGAGTCGTTTATGATGCAACATTCTTCAGTCAAACGACGAGAGCGATCGCGCTTGTAACTTCCGCCTCACGTCACCCGTACCCTCTGTCAGCGATCGAAATGTTCAGCTTGTGACCCTCAACATCTGGCTAGCTAACCATTCAACACCCACCGATACCACCTTGCGGGGGTTGTAGGGGAGTGAGGCCCCTACGAGGCGGAGCCGCAAATCTCCGCTAAAACTCCAATCAAAAAGCCTTTTCCCAAGAACATCTCATTTCATTCCGAAGCAGCAAACCTTAGAAGCTTGAGCCAAACAGCGCGATCGCCAACCCATTCCCCAAAAAATTCATCTTCAAGAACAGTAAACTCAAGCTGAAGGCGTAGCAGCATCTTCCACCTGAGCCGCCTGCAAAATATTCTCTAACAAACCGGGAAACCGACTCTCTAACTCAGCTCGTCGCAAAGAGTTAATGTGCTGCGTCCCCTCTTTACGGCAATAAAGCAACCCAGCCTCTCGCATAATTCGCAGGTGATGCGACAACGTTGACTTAGGCACCGAAACATCCAACTCACAGCAAGGTAAGTCACCCTCACAAGCCAACCGTTGCGCGATCGCCAACCGCACCGGATCACCCAGCGCATAGAGCAGGTTAGCCAAAGCGATTTCGTGAATGTCGGGATGATGAATCACTCTCATAGTTGCATTATCGCACAGGAGACGCTATAGTTTGATTGTTCGACTTTTTCGAACTAACGAACAATGAGTGATAACGCTCCAGGAGGGCAATATGTCATCCGTTTCTGCTGTAAGTAACGCAACGTTTGAAACAGAAGTGCTTGCCAGCGATGTGCCCGTTCTCGTCGATTTTTGGGCACCATGGTGTGGGCCTTGTCGGATCGTTGGCCCCGTTGTCGATCAAATTGCAACAGAATTTTCTGACAAAGTAAAAGTGGTCAAACTCAACGTAGATGAGAACGCAGACATTGCTAACACCTACGGCATTCGCAGCATCCCAACTTTAGTTGTGTTCAAAGGTGGGCAACAAATTGATAAGGTGATTGGGGCAGTGCCCAAAGCTACGATTGCATCAACGTTAGAGAAGCATCTCGCTTCATAGGCTGGCGTTGAATAGGATTTAACCCACTGAATTAAATTAAGGAGCCATTCATGAGTTCTCAGGTACAGCCGCTTGATGTGCCTACTGCAATTTTGCAGCGTCGCTCGATCAAAACGTTCAAGACCGATCCCATCTCACCTGAATTGCTCAAGCAATTAGTTGAGCTGACGATCGCGGCTCCCAGTAGCTTTAACTTGCAAGACTGGCGCATTATCTTGATTCAAGACGAAGCCCAAAAAGCGGCACTCGCGGCTGCCTGCTGGAATCAGCCACAAGTTGTGCAAGCTCCTGTCACCTTTGTCTTCGCGGCAGATGGCACTGATGGCTTAAACGATCTCACACCGATTCTCAAAACAGGCGTCGAAACAGGCGCCTGGAATGAGAAAACCGCTGAATACTTTAAGTCTGCTGTGCCTCAATTTACTGAAGGGTTAGCCGATAAGCAACGCGAGTATGCCGTTAAAGATGCCATGATTGCCTCAACGCACCTCGTGTTAGCCGCCGAAAGCCTGGGCCTGTCCACCTGCTTTATGAACGGCTGGATGGAAGACAAGGTCAAAGAGGTGATTGGTGCCGCTGATGACCCCAATCTGGCGATCGCGGTAGTTGTACCCGTTGGTTATGCCGCCGAGCCTCGCTTGAATCCCGGTCGTTTGCCCCTCGGCGATCGCGTGTTTCAAGAGCGGGTTGACACCCCTTATCAGGGTTAGACGTAATCTGTGCAGCGTGTGGGGGGTTCTGCTCTACGTCCCCACACACGCTCAAATCTAAATTTCATTACCAACCGTCACCATGAACTGTCCATTACTGCAAAGGAACTGATTCATGCAGAAGGTTTTGTTTAGCATCGTCGCGATCGCAGCGACAGGTTTAGCATTCACCCTCAACGAACGTCCTCATCTCTTCCGATCGCTTTTCTCTACACTCCCCGTCTCTGCTCAACAAACTCCTCAACGTGGCACCCTAGAGGTTGTTGCTGAACTTGATGTCACCCCCGGCAACGTCACTGTTTCTCGCACAGGCCGCATCTTTGCCACCATTCACCCCTTTCGCCCCAGCACTGCCCAATTAATTGAGGTGACAGGGTTCAATACCTACAAACCATTCCCCAACGCTAGTTGGAATGCCAAGCCTGGTAGCGGGCCAGATGTGATCAACAGTGGCTTAGGCGTGTTAATCGACAGCCGCGATCGCCTCTGGGTAATCGACAGTGGCGCGATTGAACCCGCTCAAACTCCCAAGCTCCTGGCTTTTGACATCAACTCAGGTGAGCTTGTCTTTCGCTACGACTTTCCCGCAGAGACAGGCCCCAAAGGCAGCTTCTTGCAAGACTTAGCCGTTGATGCTGATCGCGGTTTTGTCTATATTGCCGATATCGGCGGTTCGCACCAGCCTGCAATTGTGACAGTTGATATAAACAACAAAACCTCACGTCGCTTCACCGCTCATCCTTCGTTGCAAGCCGAGGATGTGAATATGGTGATCGATCGCCGGGTTGTTCTGTTTCCCGATGCAAAGGGCGATCGTAAACCCGCCCGCATTGGCGTTAACCCGATTACGCTCTCGGCTGACGGGCAAACCCTCTACTACGGTGCCATGACTGGCAAAACTTGGTGGAAGGTGCCCACTGTTTTCTTACGCCGGGGCATGAGCGATCGCGCGATCGCGGCGGCGATTGCCAAAGCGGGTGACAAACCTATCTCTGATGGCGCCAGCACCGATGCTGTGGGTAATCACTTCTTTACCAACTTAGAGAAACGGGCGATCGATCAGCTAGGGCGAGACGGAAAGCTAACGCAACTGGTGCAAGACGATCGCCTGGACTGGCCTGACAATGTGCGGTTTGGTCAAGATGCCTGGCTCTACATTGCTGTGAATCAGTTGCATCGCTCACCCGCCTTTACAGGTGGCAAAGACCAGAGCCAACCGCCTTATCGCATCCTGCGCGTTTGGACGGGCACATCGGGTAGACCGGGACAGTAATTGGGGGGCTTGGTCGTTGTTGCATCTCAACGTTCTGGATTGATGGCCAACCTGGTTTTTCATGCTCGGTGTGGCTAAACCTTGCCGCCTCCCATTAAAAAGAGCAACGCCATCCGCACGGCAACGCCACTCGTGACCTGTTGAGAAATCAAACTAAACTGCGGATCATCCATTAAATCAGAGCTGATCTCAACGCCGCGATTCACCGGGCCGGGGTGCAAAACGCGCACATCTGGGTTGCACAGTTTCAAGCGATCGCGGGTGATGCCAAACTGCTGATGATACTCACGCAAGGTAGGCAGTAAGTGATTAGTCATGCGTTCCCGTTGCAGGCGCAGGGTCATGACAAAATCCGCCGCTTCTAAAGCTGGCTCTAGCGACCAATGGAGCAACAATCGACGCGGTGCAGGCGTTGCAGCAGGAACTACTGCCCCAATCTTGGGAGCGGTCACAAAATCCGCAAATAACTTCGGTAACAGGGTGGGTGGCCCGGCTAGATGAACCTCGGCACCACTGGCAGTCAAACTCCAGATATTTGAGCGAGCGACGCGTGAATGCAAAATGTCACCCACGATCGCGATTTTCTTGCCCTCCAGCAACTTGAGCCGGGGGGCTTCTGGCTGTAGCAGCGTCGTGATTGTGAACAAATCCAGCAGGGCTTGTGAGGGATGCTCGTGTTGCCCGTCACCCGCATTGAGAATGCCGACTTTAACGCCCAACCGATCCATCTCTTGGGCGATCGCCTGCGGCACGCCTGCCTCCTTATGGCGAATCACCATCATATCGGTGCCCATTGCCAGGTAAGTTTTAGCCGTATCGAGAATGGTTTCGCCTTTGGTTAAAGAAGAGGAACCGGGCGCAAAGTTCAAAATATCAGCCGAGAGCCGTTTGGCGGCTAGCTCAAAACTGCTGCGGGTGCGGGTCGAGGGTTCAAAAAACAAGTTGGTTACGACCTGCCCTTGCAGGGTGGGCACCTTCTTTGTGCGCCGCGACAGCACTTCCCGAAAGCTGTTTGCCGTCTGCAATACAACATCATATTCAGACGGGGTAAAGTCGGCTAAAGATAAAACGTGACGACGGTTCCAATCATTTGACATAACAATCAAGCCAAGGGCTGCCATCCCCTGTTATACCTACTCGTGGTGACAGTCGCACACCGTCTTTCTCGCTAAATCAGGCAGAACTAGACCTTTCGTTGTAAAACTTATCTGAAAATCAGGGCAAAAATTGGCAATAGATCCTAGTCGATGAGACTCAAACACTTCATCAATTAAAATCGGGCAAAAGCCTTTGCTTCAACTTTCTTAGCCATTTGTCCTCAATTAAAATCAGCTCAAAAACAAAGCGATATATTCAGAACAAACACTCTTGAGCAACTGATCCCTCAACATTCTAAAGAAAAGATTTAGTTCCTATTTTGAAAGAGGTTTGGTTTAATCTTTCCCAGACTTCAAACTTCCTGCTATTTAAAGCAGCGTTAAAGGAACACTAACAAGTGAGAAAACTAAATTGAGATGAGGTTTATTTTTAAGAAATCCTTAAATCAAAGCCTGATTCTACTAATGCGCTGGTAAACCTCAGATCAAAATGGAAACAAACCGTTGCGGGAGCGATCGCGAATTTCTACTGACTTTTCAGCCACTTCAACTAGCAGTAGAACAATTCATTTTAAACTCTATCATCTGAAAATTCTGTGCTTTCTAACTTTCGGATAACAGTTGAAAGGAATCCTGTATCCAAATTTACTCTTTCGGTGCAAAAATGTGAATTTGAATCTGAAAAGTATTGGTTGATATCAAAGATTCAGCAGATTTCAGGGTTAAATTGCAAAGCAACGGTTTAAGCGTATATCAAAAACGCACTCATCAATTGCATCAGCAGGCAACTCTGCAACTGGTGCAAGGCAAACAAAACTTTTGAGAGATAAGGTATGGTAGCAACTCCTCCAAGACCCAATACAGAAGTCTCGATTAGTCCATTCGGGGCCGCCCGCTCCACCATTTCTGGAGCGCCCCTTAGCCCCGAAGAGATGCGTAAGTTACACGCTTATTGGCGAGCCGCAAACTATCTCGCAGTTGGCATGATTTATCTGCGGCAAAACCCACTACTACGCGAACCGCTAAAACCTGAGCACATCAAAAATCGTTTATTAGGCCACTGGGGTTCTAGCCCTGGCATTAGTTTTCTCTACACTCACCTCAACCGGGTGATCAAAAAGTTTGATCAAGACATGCTGTTCATGGTGGGCGCTGGCCACGGTGCGCCTGGTTTTTTAGGCCCTTGTTATCTCGAAGGAACGTACTCCCAATTTTTTACCGATTGCAGTGAAGACACTGAAGGCATGGAGCGGTTCTTTAAGCAGTTCTCGTTCCCAGGCGGGATTGGGAGCCACTGCACCCCCGAAACTCCTGGCTCGATTCACGAAGGCGGCGAACTGGGCTATAGCGTGTCTCACGCCTACGGAGCGGCGTTTGACAATCCTAATCTGATTGTCGTCACGATGCCGGGGGATGGCGAGTCAGAAACAGGCCCACTCGCAACCTCGTGGCACTCAAATAAGTTTATTAACCCGATTCGCGATGGTGCGGTGTTGCCCGTCTTGCACCTGAATGGCTACAAGATCAATAACCCCAGCTTGCTCTCACGCATTAGCCACGAAGAGTTAGACGCCCTCTTCCGGGGGTATGGCTACACCCCCTACTTTGTCGAAGGTTCCGACCCCGAAAGTATGCACCAGGCGATGGCTGCCACGCTCGATCACTGCGTCAGCGAAATTCGTCGGATTCAATACGAAGCCCGCTCTACAGGTGTGGCAACGCGGCCTCGCTGGCCGATGATTGTGCTACGCACCCCCAAAGGCTGGACTGGCCCCAGCTACGTAGATGGTCACAAAGTCGAGGGTTTCTGGCGATCGCACCAGGTACCGATGGGTGGCATGCACTCCAACCCTGAGCATCTGCGCTTGCTTGAAGAATGGATGCAGAGCTATAAACCCGATGAGTTGTTTGATGCCAGTGGGACGCTCTTGCCTGAAATTAAGGACATGGCTCCTGTCGGTGACAAGCGGTTGGGCGCAACACCCTACGCCAACGGGGGAGTTTTGCGGCGGGAGCTAAAAATGCCTGACTTTCGCAAGTATGGCATCGCGCTACCCAAACCCGGCCAGATCGAGGTGATGAACACCAAGCCCCTGGGCGTTTTCTTGCGCGACATCATGAAGTGCAACATGGAGAGCTTCCGGGTGTTTGGGCCAGACGAAAACACCTCCAACAAACTGGATGCAATCTACGAAGTCAGCAAAAAATTCTGGATTGCCGAATTTTTAGAAGAAGACCTGGATGGGGGCGAACTCTCAACCGATGGCCGCGTCATGGAGATGCTGAGTGAACACACCCTGGAGGGTTGGCTCGAAGGGTATCTGCTGACTGGCAGACATGGGTTCTTCTCAACTTACGAGTCGTTTGCCCATGTGATCGACTCCATGATCAACCAGCACGCGAAATGGCTGGAGATTTGCAACCACATTGGTTGGCGTGAGGCCGTCTCTTCCCTCAATATTCTGATTACCTCAACCGTTTGGCGGCAAGACCACAACGGCTTTACCCACCAAGATCCCGGTTTTCTGGATGTCGTGGTGAACAAGAGTCCTGACGTTGTGCGAATTTACCTACCACCCGATGTCAACTCGCTCTTATCGGTTGCCGACCATTGCTTGCGCAGTGAAAACTACGTCAACGTAATCGTGTCTGATAAACAAATGCACTTGCAGTTTATGGATATGGAGGAGGCAATTCGTCACTGCACCAAGGGCCTCGGCATTTGGGATTGGGCCAGCAATGACCAGGGCGAAGAACCGGATGTTGTGCTTGCCAGCGCAGGCGACATCCCCACGCTCGAAAACCTGGCGGCGAGCGTCATGCTGCGGCAAGAGTTCCCCGATTTGAAGATTCGCTTTATCAACGTGGTTGACCTGTTTAAGTTGCAGCCCGACACCGAGCATCCCCACGGTTTGAGCGATCGCGACTTTGACAGCCTGTTCACCTTAGACAAGCCGATCATCTTCAACTTCCACGGGTATCCCTGGTTGATTCACCGTCTGGCGTACCGTCGCACAAACCATAACAACATGCACGTGCGCGGCTACAAAGAAAAAGGCAACATCAACACGCCACTTGAGTTGGCGATCTGCAATCAGATTGACCGCTTTAGCATCGCGATCGATGTGATTGACCGGGTGCCCTCGCTGAAAGTGGCAGGTGCTCATGCCAAGGAAAAATTCCTCAATGAGCAAATCGACTGCCGCCACTATGCCTATGAGCATGGCATCGATAAGCCGGAAATCGTGAACTGGAAATATCCTTTCTAGGCAAATTTCCAAATTAGAAAATTAACCCAACTCCCCAGAATTCCTAAAGATTCTGGGGAGTTCACATTTGCAACTGAAAACACTATTCCGTCGGGTAATAGACACCCACCTGAGTGCTACCTGCAGGGCAAGCAGGCTCGGCTGTGGTCGCCGTTTCTGGGGCGATCGGTGGAGTGTTGCTAGGGTCAGTAGTGATACACACCGAGCCACTCAGGGCATTGTTTCGATAAGCCTCCGCCCGGGCTGATTCGGGTAACACAAAGACCTGACCCGACAAACTGCGCAGACCTGGTTGTTTTGCGATCGCCGTCATGTAAGCGACCTGTTCAGTCACAGCCGGAATTTGAAAGTCGTAATTTGGATCAGTATTCACAATGCCCCCAGGTAATTGCTGGAGGTCACGCACAAACGATCCTTGCCGAATATAGGCAGTAAACTGCCCTGAGATAGTCGCTGCAAGCTGGGCGATCGCGGCTTTTTCTGGCTCAGAGTAAACAGGCGATGGTGTAGGGGTAGCACGCTCGGCTTGCTCAACGGGCGCAGTGGCTTGGTTTGAAGCGAAACCACAACTGCTGAGCGCGAGGCAAACTGCCAAACTGTGTACGATGATGAGTGTTTGAGTTTGAGGAAGTTTCATCAGGCTAAGGTGAGATGAACGATAGCAATCGGCTAAAACCCTAGCTCATTTCGCCACACAAAAAGGGGCGATCGCCCCTTTTCTTAATTGCTTTTCAGCCCAAAAAATTGGCTTGCGTGTGGACTAAATGCGCCGTTGCTCCATTGCAGTGGCTAACCGATCAAGCACTGCCGCTGTTTGCTGTTGCACTACAACAGGATCTGGGGGTGCTTCCTCTGGCTTCATTCGCAAAACACGGCGCTTCCCTTTCTCAATCGCGCGAATCAAGATAAATAAGGTCAGCGCAATCAGCAGAAAGTTAATTACAGCTGACAAAAATAGACCGTACTTGATGCCGTTGTAAGTCAAATTTTGAATTTGATTGACCCCTGCAGATTTTAGTGCCGGGTTGAGGAGAGCGGGTGTAATCACATCTTCAACGAGCGAAGACACAATCTTGCCAAAGGCTCCACCGAGCACAACTGCGATCGCCAGATCAAGCACATTGCCTTGATTAATAAACTTCTGAAAATCTGCCCAAAATCCACCGTTACCATTTGCCATCAGATCTACCTCGCAAAACAGGTGCATTCGCGGTTCGGTGGCAATTCTATAATGGTTTTCGGCAAAATATCTACATACAAATTTACACGTGAAATCCAATTGATCCGCCCAGAAACGGGAATCAAATAACTTCGCTTCCTTCTTAAACAGGCATTAGCGTAACCTTAGTGTAGCCAGTCAAAAAGCGGTTGCTGAAAGGTTATTCGGCCATTCGGCCCTTGAGGTGGCAAAATCCTCGATTTTATTTAATCCCCAATCCTCATTTGAGAATCTGCTCCGGACTATGACAAGGACTCAGCGAGATTGGTAGTATAGAACTAAGTCGGAATCATTCCGCTCTTAAATCACAACGGGATAGGGACTTTCATGGCAACTGAGCTGTTTGTCGAGAAAAAAAAGCTGGCAAAACCCCCACTAGAAGTTCATCGCTTGGGCGATCGCGTGTTGCGACAACCCGCTAAACGGGTCGCGAAAGTAGACACTGAAATCAAGCAGCTCATTCGTGAGATGCTGCAAACCATGTACAGCGCCGATGGCATTGGCTTAGCCGCGCCGCAAGTCGCAGTCAACAAGCAAGTGTTGGTTGTTGATTTAGAGCCAGATGAAGCCGCCAATCAACCCCTTGTTTTAATTAACCCCGTCGTTACCCAAGCCAGCCGCGACCTATCGGTCATGCAAGAAGGGTGCCTCAGCATTCCCAACGTTTTCTTAGATGTGAAACGTCCGGCGGAGATCGAAGTCTCCTATAAAGATGAAAATGGCCGACCTCAAAAGTTAATCGCCGATGGATTATTGGCCTGCTGCATTCAGCACGAAATCGACCACTTAAACGGCATTTTGTTCGTCGATCGCGTCGAGAACCAATTGCTGCTCAATCAAGAATTGGTGAAACAGGGTTTTTCGGCGCAAGCAGTTAAGTCCATTGTCTAACGCATTCGGTTTAGTTGTTACGAGTAAGGTGAAAAAGTGCTGACTCCAAAGAGCGGTTTGTTTTTGATGGGTTCGTGCGTGGCGGCGATCGCTGCCGTCGGGTGCATTTTCGAGCTTTCGTCAGGGCAGCCTGACTTAGGCACGTTACCAACCGGGGGCATCTTAGTTGCCAGTATCCCCCTTGGGGTTGGCTTATTCTTGGCAGCCGTTCGCGATGCCAGAGCAAATTTAAAGTAAGTAAACTTGTGGCTCAAACGACTTTGTTTTTCTGCCAAACAAGGTTTGATAAAGTTTGAGCCATTCTGCCAATTGCTACGTATGATTAGCTCACGAAAGCACTGTGTCTGGTGCGAGTTTAATATAATTTCTTGGAGCGATCGGGGTTTTGCTCCTTTTACACATGATTAAGGAACGTTATCAGGCAGTTTTACAGCAAGTTAATACCCCAGAAAACGATCCCCCACCCTATCCCTTAATGATGCGCGGGTCTGTCGTTTTAGGGCGTGACCCGACGTGCCATATTGTGCTAGACCCCGCCCAGTATCGCACCGTGTCTCGTCGCCATGCCGAGGTGTTGCCCGTCCCGGCGGGAGAAACCCCCGAAGGTTATCGGCTGTGGCAAGTCTGCGACATGGGCAGCGCTAACGGTACTTATGTCAATGGGGCAAGGATCCGTCAGTGTCAGGTGTTGCGGCAAGGCGATCGCCTGATGCTCGGCCTCGATGGCCCCGAATTTGTCTTCGATTACCATGTTGGCGGCGCGCCAAAGTCGAGAGACACGATTGTTGTTGATTCATCCATCAGTCTGCCCCAACGGTCAAGCAGCCGTTCAGACTTGGTCAAGCCAACGGCACGAGTCAACAGCACGCCTCACGAGCACGACTCAGTCAGTTTGACTCAACTTTTCCCCATCTTTTCAACCGGCAAAGAGCTGACCCACAAAGCCTACCTGCTTCCCGGTGGCATCACGGTTGCCTTTGTGGTGTTGCTGTTTTTATCAGTTGGTCGGCCTGCCCTTTTTAATTTGCTAATTGCCGCTTACCTATCAGGCGCAGCTTACTACTTTGTCTATCGTTTATGTGGCAAGCGCAAGCCCTGGTGGCTGTTAGCCGGGTCGGCTGTGACCATCATTTTATTGTTGCTCAGCCCTGCTTTAGAGTGGTTTATCTTTCTATTTCGGCAGATACTACCGGGTAATATTCCACCCGAAAATGCAGCATCGCTCGGTTTTCCGGTGTTGCTGGTGCGCATGTTTTTTGGTGCCGGACTGATGGAAGAACTGATGAAAGCCGTTCCCATCTTTCTGGCCTACTTTTTAGGCACGCAAATTCGGCGATCGCCCTATCGCGAAGAAGTTGGCGTTTGGGAACCGCTGGATGGCATTCTGTTAGGGGCAGCCGCAGCAGTTGGGTTCACGCTAGTCGAAACGCTCGGTCAATACATGCCAGAGGTGTATCAATCCACTATCAAAGCCGGAGAATCGGCTGCTCAACTCGCCAGCCTGCAACTCTTGATTCCCCGTGTTTTAGGCATGGTCTCTGGACACATGGCCTACAGCGGTTACTTTGGCTATTTCATCGGCCTGAGTGCCATGCGGCGGCGTAAACGCTGGCTCATTCTCACTGTTGGCTACCTCACCGCCTCAGTGCTACATGCCCTCTGGAACACGGCAGGTGAGTTCAGTCCAGTGCTGCTACTCGTAGTAGGCGTTCTATCCTACGCATTTTTGACCGCCGCCATCTTAAAAGCGCGTGAACTATCTCCGGCGCGATCGCAAAATTTTGCGACACGGCTGAAATAGGGATCAGCAGTCAAATCAAATCCCTGGAAGAATGATAGACCTCTATCGCTTAAGCTCCCTTACCTAAAGGCTGCGGCTTCTCGGCATACGCCATGGCTTGACCCGCCAGCCACCCGGTCGTCCAGGCCGATTGAAAGTTAAACCCACCTGTGACGCCATCAATGTCGAGGATCTCACCGGCAAAAAACAGATTGGGACAGAGACGACTTTCCATCGTCTTAAAATTAACTTCCTTCAAATTGACGCCGCCACAGGTAACAAATTCTTCCTTAAAGGCACCTTTGCCCGTAATTTTGAACTGTCCCCGCGTTAGCTCTTGCAGCAAGGTGTTGAGCACTTTGTTTGAGATCTCAGCCCAGCGATCGCCCGGTTTGATCCCAACGGTTTCGGTCAGGCGCTCCCACAAACGCCGGGGGATCATGACAGGGCAGTTACTCACAACCGACTTTTGCGCGAGTTGATTCCGCACCGATTGCAACTGTTGCCGCAGCGTCTCAGGATTGGAAGCTGGCACCCAATTGACAATCAGCGTGGCCTGATACTTTTGCTGATGCAACAGGCGCGCACCCCAGGCAGACAGCTTTAACACCGCAGGGCCACTCAAGCCCCAATGCGTAATCAACACAGGCCCCGTTTGCTCTAGCGCAGGTTGATCGGGCACTTGCAGCTTTAGTTGAGCATTGCTAACCGAAACCCCTGCCAGCCCCTCCAAACGAGGATCTTGAATATTAAAGGTAAACAGCGACGGCACCGGAGCCTCGATCTCATGACCTAACTGCTGCGCGATCGCATAGCCCTGGGGATTGCTCCCCGTCGCCAACAGCAAGCGATCGCAGGTCAGCGTTTGCCCAGAGCGCAACTCCACCCGAAAACCATCCGGCTCACGCACAACATTTTTTAGCGCTGCCTTTGTCCAGACTTTGACACCCGCCTGAGCCGCTGCCTGAGTCAGGCAATCAATAATCGTGGCTGAGTCATCCGACATCGGAAACATGCGCCCGTCAGCCTCTGTCTTGAGCGTCACCCCATGCTGGTTAAACCACGCCACCGTATCTTTTGCCTGAAATCGGCTAAAGGCTCCCCGCAGTGCTTTGCCGCCGCGTGGGTAATGCTGCACTAAAAGGGCTGGCTCAAAGCAGGCATGTGTGACATTACAACGCCCACCGCCTGAAATTCGTACTTTGCCCAGAGGTTGCTGAGCCGCTTCGAGCAATACGACCTGCGCTTGAGGATTTGCCTCGGCACACGCGATCGCCGCAAAAAAGCCAGCCGCCCCACCCCCAACAACTACAACTTTGGTGGCTGTCATTCGGTCTTCCCTGTTAAATGTAGGAGACAAGTTTAGCGCTTTCAACCGTCTATCGAGCATCTCTCAGCGCTGCATCACGTCACGTTGCCATATTAGAAAAACTATTTTCCAAAAGCATCCGCCCCAGCGTAAAAAGCACTGACTTAGGATCGCGAATTTAATAAATCCGAAAATTGTACGGGCGGGTTTGGCAGACCTGATCTGCACCTTGCAATGGATTTAACAGCAAAACCCGCCCCTAGCAAACATCGAACTTATTTAATTTCTATTCCTTAGGACAACACTTCGCTGGCAGGTAAAAAGCCGTAGCACATTGCCACAGGTGAGTCACTCGCTCGCCAAAGGGGGCACTCGCGGCGATCGCAGCGCAAACAATCGGCTTGAACGGGCATAAGTAAATGATTGAGTGGGTAGACACTCACCCCCTGGCGCATAAAGGCTTCTGCCTCCATCGGGTTAAGCTGCATCGCGATCAAAATCGCACGTGAAGCTCCAAGTGCCGCTCGTTGCTGGTTTACCCGCTGCAAGGTTTCACTAAAGTTTTCGGTGGCCTGTTTACTCGCAATCAAGACCCGATATTCCTGATTGGCAAAGCAGTTTGGCTTTTCTTCCTCAAAATAGTCCTTGTACTGAATCGTCAGCGTTCCATCAGGGTAGCGGAGGATGCGAATACACCGCAAAAACGGCAGCGTAAAGTGTCCCGTCTTGTCCATGCCGTACCACCAGGACTTATGCCAGCTATCTTGCGGCAGGTGGAGAATTTCTTGAATCTGCTGCGTCGAAAAACCCGACTGCTCTAGTAACGCCACCGTCGGTGCCAGTGGCAATTTTTGTTGTAAGGTTTGCAATTCAGACTCGTGTTGCACCAGTCGGGCTAGCTCACGACTACTGCGCAACGTGCTGACCGATGCAGGTAGCTCAGTCGTAGTCGCTTTTTCTGCCAGCATGTACTGGATCGACCGAAACGACAAAACACCATCAGCCGCAACTGACTTAGCCGTGACACCGACCTCCACATCCACTGATGCAAGCGTTTGAGGTAAGGCCAGCGCTGGCGTACAATCGGTCAAGAGCGATCGCAAAAGCGGCGCATCTGCAACTGCCAGCACCATTTGCACCTGGTCTCGCAAGTCAACTGCCGGGTTTGCCCTGGTTTCAAGCTGAAACAACGAAAGGCGATCGCGCATAAGGGATGCCAACAAACACCATAGCCCTCATTGTGGCAGCAGATCTCTAAAGTCTCCACGGTGAACGGCTCTGGTTTACAAATCTGTACGTTCTTGCGGTTGCCATCAGAGAAAGTGCGGATTTTTTGTTTCCTTTCCGAAATGGTTTGTCTCACCTCTGTAGATAAGGTTGGAAGCACTCATAGATACCCCAAAGCCAACGGATTTTTCCCTTTGGCTTTTTTTATTAGCATGGCAGCGGCAAACGATTTTTGAGCACACCCAGACGCAGACGCGATACCCTAGAAAAGTCCATCGGGTCATTGTCATGAAACGTCTTGCGAGCCTGTTACTCTCTGCGATCGCTGCCATTTGGATTGCTGTAATCGCCATTGTGTCAGTGCAAAACTACACCCCTGTCACCCTGCGTTTTTTTACGTATCAATCAATTCAGGTTCCGCTCGGTTTAGTTTTGGCCTTCAGCATCAGCTTTGGCGTGCTTGGAGCCGCTCTTTTGGTGCCTTTAACCGGACAAGCAGGTTCACAGGATGATGACCCTCTATAATCCTGCTAAATCAGTCTTCAAGCTTGAGCAGCGGCAGTTCAGCGATAAACCGAACTTCGTTATTGTCACTCTCAGCCCGAATCGAGCCACCCAAATAGTTCACCTGCTTTTTCACTAAGGCTAGCCCTAAGCCAGTGCCGCCCTGGTTCCAGCGATCGCTGCCAGGTAAGCGATAAAACTTATCAAAAATGCGTGAGAGTATCTCTGGTGACAGGTTTTCACCTGGATTTTTTACCGTAAATCTTAATGAGTTGTTGTGTAGATCGGTTGCCACAGAAATTGTTGCCCCAGGTGGTGAATACTTGCAAGCATTCGTCAGCAACTCACTCATCATCTGCGTCAAAATAGTTAAATCAGATGTAAATACAGATACCTTTTCAGAAATTGATAAGTAGATATCCTGTTGTCGATCAAGCACACGACCCTTAAATGAATCAATCATTTGAGTCAGCCAATTGTGGATATTAATTTCAGCCAGCTCTAGAGGAATTGTTTCAGCCTCAAGTCGCTGCATTTCAAGTAGGCTGTTCACAATATTGAGTTCACGATCGCACTCATCCCGCAAAATATCTAAATACCGATTAACTTGATTAGCTTGGGTGACTTCGTTGAGGTCAGACGAGCATTTTAGACGGTCTAGATTCATTTCTAATAAACGAATCGACATTTTGATATTTGAGAGGGGCGATCGCAACTCATGCGAAACCATACTCAAAAAATCATCTTTAAGTTGGGTTAACCGCTGCATCTCTTCGATTTGCTGCTCTAAAATCTGCGATCGCAACAACGATAACGATGGCTCTCTTTCGCTCGGCTGATTCACTGAACGCGGTGGCAAAAACTCTCGAAACACCAACACCACGCCCGTGATATCGCCTACATTATTCCGCAAGGGGGCGGCGCTATCAGAAATCGGAATCTGCCGTCCTGTTCGAGTGATCAACAACACGGGGTTTGCCAGGTAAATAATTTCTCCCCGGCTTAAAACTCGATCAACAGGCGACTCAACTGGGAGTTGCGTCTCTAGATCAATCAATTGAAGCACTTCATCCAGCGATCGATTCATGGCGGCTTCAAGATGCCAACCTGTCAGTCGCTCAGCCACCAGATTGAGAAACTTAATCTGCTTTTGAGCATCGGTGACAATGACCGCATCACCAATCTCGCGCAACACGTTCAACGCCCAGTAATACTGCTCTTTTAAGCGGTTTTCGTGACCACTGCGGCGCAACGCAATTTGAATCGCGGTATATAGATCCCGTTCTTTAATCGGCTTGAGGATATAGCCAAACATCTCGGTTTCAGCTGCCCTCTGCACCGTGATTTCATCAGAGTAACCCGTTGCAAACACAATTGGGATTGACAACTCATCCCAAATCACCTGCGCCGCTTGAATTCCATCCATCTCGCCGTCCAGGCGAATATCCATCAGCACGACATCAGGACGATGTTCATGGGCTAACACGATCGCCATTTCCCCTGATGTTGCGATCGCAGGCACTTCATACCCCAAGGCTTCCAAACAATTTTGTAGATCCCTGGCGACGACTCTTTCGTCTTCAACAACCAAAACTCTAACGGCACTCATAGGTCAGTCGTCTTTGAGGAGATATCAGCAGGCACCACGGGGAAACATAATTTGAAACTCTGTTCCAGCGGTCACAGCCGCGTGAATTGTTCCTTTTAACTGAGCAGCTAAGTCATGAACCAGCTGTAAACCAAGCGTTTTTAACTGGTTAAAATCAATACCAGAGGAGATACCAACGCCATCATCCCCCACCACTAGAACAATCTGACCTGGCTCAGACTTCGTATAAAGTTTGACATAGATTTTGCCTGAACTTTTTCCCGGAAAGGCATATTTCAGCGAGTTAGAAACTAACTCGTTGATAATCAAACCGCAGGGAATAGCCCGATCAATATCAAGAGAAATGGCCTCAATTTCAGTTGTCAGACCAATTTGATCGCTAGACACATCATAGGAACTAAACAAATTTGTAACCAGGCTAGGAATATACTCAGCAAAATTAATTTTTGCTAAATTGCCAGAGCGATACAGCTTTTCGTGAATCAACCCAATCGATTCAATCCGGTTTTGGCTTTCGAGCAGGCAGATCGAGGCTTGTGGGTCGCTCAGCTTGCGGCGCTGCAGTCGTAAGAGACTGTAAACAATCTGCAAGTTGTTTTTAACTCGGTGATGAATCTCTTGCAGCAGCACGTCTTTTTCTTTCAGGGAAGTTTGTAAGCTCTCCTGCGTCTGCTTCAGATCGGTTATGTCATAGGTGATGCCAACCATGCGATCCGGTCTGCCTTGCGCGTTGCGTTGCACCAGAGCCGCTGCCTTTAAAAACCGAATGCGACCATCTCGACGATAAATCCGAAATTCGGTACTGAATTCTGTTTTTCCGGCTAGGGCAGCTTGCAGTGCTGCTTCTGTGGCGGCGCGATCATCCGGATGCAACGACTCAAACCAGGCTTGCTCTTGCAATGTACATTCCTGAATGCCGTACAGCGCACACATGCGATCGTCCCAATAATGCACGTCCTTTAGGATGTCCCATTCCCAGGTGCCGATCGCGCCAGATTCCAGCGCTAGAGACAGCCGATTTGATAAACTTTGCAACTGTTCCTCAGCTTCTTTGCGGGCGGTAATGTCTTGCTGCACAGCAACCAGCACACGCCCATATTCGGGATGCTCAAAGGTCGAAGCGGTCGCCTCACACCAAAAGGGAGTGCCATCTTTTTTGACGTTATGCACCTGATACGTCCACTCGCCTACTTCCAAAATGCGCTCAACAATCTGGTTGGTCTGGGTTTCTGGCTGAATGTGAGCATCCCCATAGTTGATCAGACTGACGGGTTTGCCATTGAGTTCGCCGGGGGCATAGCCAAAGAGTTGCTCAAACTTAGGGTTGGCGTAGACAATCACGCGATCGCAGGCCCGCACTAGACACACCCCTTCGGCACAGCAATTCTCAGTATGGAAATTTAGCTGCTATTGGGCGGAATATCTAGCTCTAGACCCTCCAGCATGAAGGTGAGCAGGTGATCCCAACTGTCGAAATACATATAACGGGTTAACGCCCGCAAATC
>Ga0209172_10002513_pt1 | contig 31985 bp, 23 predicted proteins | sample LarsenN4metaG_FD_184113 | JGI IMG/M metagenome (GOLD analysis project Ga0209172, IMG submission 184113) | Hot spring sediment bacterial and archeal communities from British Columbia, Canada, to study Microbial Dark Matter (Phase II) - Larsen... ... | reverse complement strand
GGAGCCGCCGGCTCCGTTGCGCACCACCGCGCCTGCGCCATCGCAGGCCGCGCCGCACGTCCGGCGTACGCGGAGCCGCGCGCCTGTGTATGCCGGCATTGTCGTCCTGTCATCGGCGGTCGCCGGCGGCGTCTGGCTCGCGACGAGATCGGACCAGCCTGCAGCTCCGGTGACGGTCGACGATACGCCGGCGACCGTTGCCGACGATGGGCCGGTGACCGTCGTCGCCGAAGGACCTCCTGTGACGGCACCGGCGCCTGCACCGGCGCCTTCGCTTCCGACACCAGAGAATTCGCCCGAACGTGGCGCGCCGGCCGGGCGCTCTTCGGACGAGGGCGATCGTCTTCGCGCTCGTGCGCTGGCGGAATGGAAGCGGGGCGACGCGGAGCAGGCGCTGCGCAGCGTGGCTGCGGCAGCGAAGCTCGCTCCCGATGCCGCCAACGATCGTCTGCTCCAGGGATTCGTCCGGAGCGCACGCGAGCAGGCGTCTGCGGCGCGGCGCCGCGCGATCACGGCCAACGGCCGTGGAACGCCGGCGTACGCCGTCGGCGATGTGCGCGTGGGCGACGGCGAACGATTCGCGGCGGGCCGGCAGCCCGAAGAAGCCGTACGGGCGTTCGTGGATGCGGTGCGCCGGTTCGAGGAGGCGGTGAAGACGGCGCCCGCGCCGACGCCGGTTCGTGTGGGCGGCACCGTCAAGGCGCCGAAGCAGATCAAGCGCGTGAACCCCGAGTACCCCGTAGAGGCGCTGACGGCACGGCAGCAGGGCGTCGTGATCCTCGAAACCACGATCGCGCCCGCGGGCAAGATCGGCGATGTGAAGGTGGTGCGTTCGGTGCCGGGACTGGATGCGGCCGCTGTCGGCGCCGTCCGTCAATGGGAGTACGAGCCGACCATCATCGACGAGGTCGCCGTGCCGGTAATCATGAACGTCGCCGTCGAATTCAAGCTCACCGCGCCGGCACCGGTTCGTGTCGGTGGCGCGATCAAGGGGCCGGCACAGACCAGGCGTGTGATGCCGCCGTATCCTCCCGAGGCGCAGGCGGCGGGCGTGCAGGGGGTCGTGATCATGGAGGCCACCATCGGGGTCGACGGCAAGGTCACCAACGTGCGCGTCCTTCGCTCCATTCCGCTGCTCGACCAGGCCGCCATCGACGCCGTCCGGCAATGGGAGTACGAACCGACGGTGGTGAACGGTGTCACGGTGCCGGTGGTGATGACGGTCACGTTGAACTTCGCGCTGAAGCCCGCACAAACCGACGCCGCCACGCCCCCTGCGAAGTAGCCTGCACCGTCTGAGCTCGTCAGTAGTCTGCTTATACGGTGGGCTTTGTCCCTCTGCAGGGATCCCGACGCCGCCGATTGCACAGGATTTCACCGACAATCCGGGGAAAGGCTTTTGCTGCCAGCGGCAGAACAACTTAGCCTTATAGTTGCCTGCCACATTCGGCCGGTCAGCGATCGAAGAGCGTCGGTTCACTGGAGCGTTGATGTTCGAGCCGGGCACTCAAGTCGGGCGATACGAGATCCAGCGTCGGCTCGGCCGCGGCGGCATGGGGACCGTGTATGTGGCTCACGATCCGGTGCTCGGCCGGATGGTGGCAATCAAGGTCTTCGCCGGCGATCTCGACATGCCCGACGCGCGCGAGCGCTTCGCGCGCGAGGCGCGGGCCGCCGCCGCACTGAACCACCCCAACATCGTCACGGTCTACGACTTCGGCGAGTACGCGTCGCAGCCCTACATCGTCATGGAGTACGTCGCCGGCGAGACGCTGGCGAACATCATCCGCCGCAAGGTCAGCGTGGCGCTCGCCGACAAGCTGCGCTGGATGGAGGATCTGTGCGCCGGCGTGGGCTACGCCCACCAGATGTCGGTCGTGCACCGTGACATCAAGCCCGCCAACCTGATCGTCGACCGTTCGGGCCGGCTGAAGATTCTGGATTTCGGCATCGCGCGGATGCTGGGCATCGCGTCGAACACAGCGGTCATGATCGGCACGCCCGGCTACATGGCGCCCGAACAGATCACCGGCGATGTCGTGGATCACCGCTCGGATCAGTTTTCGATCGGCGTCGTCTTCTACGAGGTGCTGGCCTACGCCGAGCCGTTCCCCGGCGACACGATGCCCCAGATCACGCATCGCGTCGTGTCGCAGGAGCCGACCCCGCTCGAGCAGCTGGTGCCGGACCTCAGTCCCGACATCGTGGCCATCGTGACCCAGGCGCTCAAGAAGAACAGCGCGCATCGCTTCAAGGACACGGAAACGATGCGCCTTGCGATCAGTCGAGTACGGCGGAAACTCGACTCCGACGGCGACTGGACGGTAACGGCCACCGCCATCGGCCGCGCCACCCCGGCGCCATCCGGAGGGAGCCGGGGTACTGGATCGGAGCGCCGCCGAACGGACGAATCGATCGGCGTGGCGCAGCTCACGCCTCCACCGGACCCGAGACGTACCGATCGTGAGCTGCTGGCCAGACGGCGGACCGCGCAGGTTCAGGCTGCGCTGACGCTGGCGAAGACGTTCCTCGAACAGGGCGATCTGGATGCCGCGCTGGACTCGTGTCATCAGGCGCTCACGCTCGACGAATCGCACGAGGCGGCGCTCGAGCTCGAAGCCAAGATCCAGGCTGCCATTCGCGCTCGCGACGGCGTCGAGCCCGCCGCCGAAGCCACCCTCGACGCAGAAGGCCCGACGCTCGTGGATGCGGGGTCGGCTCGCTCGCCGCTGCTCGACTCGCAGGCCGCGACACGCCATCCGTCTGACGCGTTCAGAGTGAGCGTGTCTCATCCGGTCGAGAAGCGGCCCACCAACCCGCCGGTGCCGCCTGCAGCAGGACTGTCCGACGAAAAGACGGCAATACGGATCCCCGCCGCATCCGCAGCGGGCGTGCCTCCGCCGGGGAAGCGGCCCACCAACCCGCCGGTGCCGCCTGCAGCAGGACTGTCCGACGAAAAGACGGCAATACGGATCCCCGCCGCATCCGCAGCGAGCGTGCCTCCGCCGGGGAAGCGCCCCACCAGCCCGCCGGTACCGCCCGCAGCGGGACTGCTCGACGAAGAGACGGCGATACGGATTCCAGCCGCGCCCGCGGAACCGACGATCATCGCGCCGCCGCGAAGGACGCCGGCTCCCGCCGCATCGCGTGCCGCAGCAGCACCCGGGCCCGCCGCGGCTGCTGCGCAGGCGCACGCGAGCGCCGGATCCTCACGCGCATCCGCCAGGGCGGTGAAGGCGCCGCCGCAAAAAGCCGAACGCGCCAACCCGCTCGCGCCCGCGCTGCGTGCGGCGTCATCGGCGTGGCAATCGATCGGGCCGGCTCTGGGCGGCGTGAGCGAGGCGCTGCGGGGCTCGATGTCGCGTGCGGGCTTGCAGCGCTCGATAGCGTTCTGGGCCGCCGCCATCGTTGGCGTGCTGGCCGTCACCGGTGGTATTGCCTTTGTCTTGACGCGCGGTCCGGCGCCGACCGGCACGATTGTCGTGGACGCCGTTCCCTGGGCCACCATCACGGCCGTGCGGAACGAGCGCGGCGAGGAGCAGCCGCTGACCGCCACTCCCGCGACGACGCCGCTCGCCCTCACGCTGCCGGTCGGCACCTATCAGATCACGCTGACCGGCCCTCCTCCCGCGTCGACGAGCGACACGATCACCGTGCGCGTCGACGTCGGCGCGACGAGCGTCGCGCCGGTCGCGCGTTTCCAGAGCATGACGCCCGAGGAGTACTTCGAGCAGTACATCGGCGCGGGCGACGCGCCGGGAGCATCCCCGGTGGCGGCAATTGCTGACGCGGAGGGCGAGCAATGATCCGCCCCTCGCTGCGCGTGCTGTGTCTCGCGGCGGCCGTGTGCGCCGTGCCTCGATTGGCAGCCGCCCAGGACGACGCGTTCAGGCGGGGGCTCGAGGCCCGAGGCGACAGGAAATGGGCCGATGTCGTTCGCCACATGCAGCGCGCCGTGGAATCCGAAGCACGGGAGTCCACGCGCAAGGTGCGGTCGGGCTTCCTGGGTGTCAGCTCCATGGAGTATCTGCCGCACTATTTCCTGGGGGAGGCGTATTTCAACCTCCAGGACTGCGGCGCGGCGGTGACCGAGTGGACGATCTCCGAGCAGCACGGCGCGATCAAGAGCCGGCAGGACTTCCTGGCGTCGATGCGGAAGAACATGCAGGCGTGCGCGGCCAAAGGCGTCTTGCTGCAGCCCGACTACGTGCCGCTCCACGCCGCCGCGCTGAAGACGTATACCGAGGTCAGCGCGCTGGCCAGGCGTGTCAGCGATCTCGGCGCCACCCACCGGGAGGTCTGGCGCGCCGATGTGCAGGAGCAGTATGCGAAGGCGAAGAGCGAGCTGGACAACGCCTTCAGCCGGTTGAACGCCGGCACGCGCACCAGGCTGGCGACTGACTTCAACGAGTCGAGAGCGGCGTCCGAGCGTGCCGCCGGTATTCTGCGTCCGCTCGAGACGTCGTTGAACGCCGCCATCGACGCCATTGCCGCCGTCGGGCGTCTGGCGAAGGAGGTCCAGCAGTTCCTGACCGAGGCCGAGAGCATCAACGAGCAGATCGACGGGATCCGGACGTCGCTGAGCGAGTCGATGCAGGCCTCGCGCAAGAGCGGCCGGGAACAGATCGCCCAGGCTCGTGAGCGTCTAGCGGCCGGGCAGAAGACGCAGAGTCCGTCGACGATGGCCGAAGCGTTGAAGTACGCGCAGTCGGCCTCGACGGTGCTGAGCCAGGTGCTCGAGCAGGCGAAGAAGGCCGCCCGCAGCGTCTTCGAGCAGCAGTTCGCCGAGCGCGTCCGGCTGGCGGACGAGGCCTTCGCGCGCATCTCGGCCGCCGTCACCACGCTCGATCGACGCGCAGCGCAGAAGCCCGATCTGGTGTCGCCGGACAAGGCGACGACCCGTGCCGCTCTGGAGAAGCAGATCGACGGGCTCCGGCGCCGGTTCGATCGCGCGCGCAGGAACGAAGATCTGGCCGGCCTCGACGAGACGACGCGGCTGGCCGGCGAGGTCCAGGCCGGCCTGGACGCGCTGATCAAATCGTTCGGACCGCTCTCGCTGCGGGATCGCGGCATCCATGCCGCGCTCGAGGAAGGCGCCCGGTTGTATCTGAATGGCGACTACCAGGGGGCGTTGACCGCGCTCGAGCCGTTGGTGGGGCAGAGCGGCGTGCCCATGCTGCTGCATGCGCACGTCTTCCGCGCCGCTTCCCTGTTCGCCCTGTACGTGCGCACCGGAGAATCCGACGAGTCGCTCCGCTCGCGGGCCCTCGCCGAGATCGCGCAGAGCAAGCAGATCGATCCGTCGTTTCAGCCCAGCCCTCGCGCGTTCTCGCCGCGGTTCGTGCAGTTGTATCAGACTGGCGGTGCGGCCGCGCCGCCGCCGGCCGCAAGTGCGTCACGATAAGGTGGATGCCCGACTGCTCCTGCGTGAGTTACGCTAACACGCAGAGAAGCACACGATGAACCTTACCCTGGAAGTCCTGGGACCGCAGGCAAGCGCGTTGGGCGCCGCTCGCCGCAAGGTCTTCGGCGTCGAGGGAGGGACCATCGGCCGTCTCCCCGACAACGACTGGGTGCTGGCCGACCCCTACGTCTCCGGCCGTCACGCCATCATCCGGTTCCTGGATGGCAAGTTCTACATCGAGGACACGAGTCGGAACGGCGTCTTCATCAATTCACCCGACGAGCGGATCGTCCGCGGACGTCCCCACGAGCTCCACCCGGGCGACCGCATCCTGATTGATCCCTACGAAATCGAAGTACAAATCACCGAGGACGTGAGGCCGGCTGCGGCCAGCCGCGGACCGCTCGACAGCTTTCTGTCGCCGGCCGGGTCGTTTCCCGAACCGCTCGGCGCGATTCCTGCCGATCCGCTCGACGCATTGGGCCTCCAGCCGGAGAGACCTGTCGCACCGCGGGGGCCGGCGGGTCCGGAGCTGGCGAACGGCTCGCCGCTGTGGTCGCACTACACGCCGCCGGCCGTCGAGTCCGTGCCCGAAGCGCCGCGCGAATTGATTCCACCGAACTGGCTCGATTCGAGCATTTCCATCCCGGCCGCCGTGGAGGACCCGCGTCCGGCGCCGACGCCTGTACCGTCACCGCTGCCGCCGCCGGATCCTTCCAAGGCTGAGCCGGCGCGCCGCGACACGCCCGCACCGCGCGATTTGGGGCTGGCGCCGCTGCTGGAGGCGATGGGCCTCGATGAGGCCGACATCGCGCCCGAGATCCTTCGCGATCTCGGCGCGATCTTCCGCGTCGTCGTGTCCGGGGTGATGGACGTGCTGAAGGCCCGTCAGCAGACGAAGGACCAGTTCAATCTCGGGATGACCACGTTCAAGCCGGCGGACAACAACCCGCTCAAGTTCTCCGCCGACGTGGACGATGCGCTGCACAATCTTTTCGTCAAACGGCATAAATCGACGTATCTCGGCCCGGTCGAAGCCTTCGAGGATGCCTTCGAGGACATGAGAAACCACCAGATCGCGATGCTGGTCGGAGTACGGGTCGCGTTCGAGTCCATGCTGTCGGAGTTCCATCCCGATCATCTGCAGGAGCAGTTCGATCGCCAGGTCAAGAAGGGGGCGCTCGTCACCATGCCGGCGCGCCTGCGCTACTGGGAGCTATATCGCGAGTGGATTCATGATATGGTCCGCGATGCGGACACCAGCTTTCGCGAGCTGTTCGGCGAGGAATTCGCGAGAGCATACGAAGAGCAACTCAAACGGTTGAAGGCCCAGGGTCGCGGCCGGAAGGACTGACGACCTGGCAGCAGGGGCCGATACCACGACATGATGCACGCACGCTCATCCAGACCCGATCTGGTCATCGCGCTGGCCGCGGCCTGCACGGCCGCTCTGCTGGCGTCGGGCGCCTGCGCGAAAGCACCGCCGCCTCCGCCGCCGACGCTGCCGCCGATCACCATCGCGGCGCCGCCCGAGGCGACGACCAGGTCGACGATGACGCTGGTGGCCAGCGCCGATACCAATCCCGATGCGCGGGGCCGGCCGTCCCCGATCGTGGTGCGCGTGTATCAGCTCAGGACCGACGCCGCCTTCAAGGGCGCCGACTTCTTTGCGCTCTACGACGACGATCAGAAGGTTCTCGGCCAGGAGTTGATCAGCCGCGACGAGTACGTGCTGACGCCGTCCGAGCGCAAGACGCTCGATGTCACGCTGTCCCGTGACACGAGATTCATCGGCGCGCTGGCGGCGTTTCGCGACCGGAACGCCGAGTCGCGCGCCTTGCTGGCCGCCCCGCGCGGCAATCTCAACGTCACGGTCGAGCGGGCGCGCATCGTCGTCTCCGCCGCCGCCGAGGACTGACATGGCTACTCGGGTCGTCTGACACGCATGTCCGCAAACAACAGAGTCGTCTGGTCTGAGGGCCTGTTCCTCCAACCGCAGCACTTCCAGCAGCAGGACCGGTATTTCGAGCGGTACGTCGAGTCGCGCTGCCAGTCGCTCATTTCGCACAGCTGGGGCTTCACCGAGATCGAGATCGAACGCGACTACCTGCGGATCGGGAAGTTCGGATTGCGCCGCGCGGCCGGCGTGTTCCCGGACGGCACGCCGGTGCGCATGCCCGACGATGATCCGCTGCCGGAGCCGATCGAGATCGGCACGGAGGTTCGCGATCAGATCATTTATCTGGCGGTGCCGCTCCGCCGAGCCGATTCGCTGGAAGTGGATCGGACCGGCGCCGCCGACGACCTCGCGCGGTACACGCCCAGGCAGCGGGAGACGCGGGATGCGACGTCGCCGTCGGGGAATCCCGCGCTGCTCGAGGTCAGCGCGCTGCGCACACGCTTTCTGCTGGCCAGCGACGTGACGGAGGCCTACGGCTGTCTGCCGCTGGCGCACCTGGTGGAGTGCCGGCCCGATCGACAGGTGGTGCTCGACGAGTCGTTCATGCCGACGGTGCTGCACACGCGCGCTGCGACGCGGCTGGCGACGTTCGTCACCGAGCTGCTCGGGCTGCTGCACCAGCGCGGCGAGGCGCTCGGCGGCCGCGTGGCCGCGACGGGCCGCGGCGGCGCGGCGGAGATCGCCGACTTCCTCCTGCTGCAGACGGTCAATCGCTACGAGCCGCTGATTGCGCACTTTGCCGAGACGGCGGCCGTCCATCCCGAAGAGCTGTTCCGGGTGTGCGTGTCGGCGGCCGGCGAGCTGGCGACGTTCACGACGCCGTCGAAGCGGGCGCCGGCGCTGCCCGGGTATCGCCACGATCGTCTGCGCGAGTCCTTCGAGCCGGTGATGGCGGCGCTGCGGGCGTCGCTGAGCGCCGTGCTCGAGCAGCGGGCAATTCCGATTCCGCTCGAGTCGAAGAAGTTCGGCATCAGCGTCGCGACGGTCAGCGATCGCAGCCTCTACACGACGGCCGTGTTCGTGCTGGCGGCGCGGGCCGATCTGCCGGCCGAGGAGCTGCGCCGCCGGTTCCCGGCGCAGTTGAAGATCGGTCCCGTCGAGAAGATTCGCGAGCTGGTGAACCTGCAGCTCAAGGGCGTGCCGGTGCATCCCATGCCGGTGGCGCCGCGCCAGATCCCGTTCCATGCGGGATTCGTGTATTTTGAGCTCGACCAGACCAACGAACTGTGGTCCCAGCTGCAGACGTCGGGGGGGATTGCGATGCACGTCGCGGGTGAGTTCCCGGGTTTGACGCTGGAATTCTGGGCCATCCGCGGCTGATTTCCGAGATCACGCCGATGCCGGATTTCGACGATCCCTTCAAACCGTCGGATGCCACGGTAATGCGACCGAGGCCTGGAGCAGGCCGTCGCGGCTCCCCCGAGCCGGCGCCGGCTGCGCCGCCGACGCGCGTGACGATGCCGCCCGGGCCGCGCCTGGAGCCGATTCCCGAGTCGACGCTCGACCTCCTCGGGACTGGACTGAACCCGCTGGTTCGAGCGGCGAGCCCGCTGCTGCTGATGGCGGGGCAGCTGCGCGGCACGTTGTCCGCGCCGGACGTGAGCGGGCTCCGCCGGCATGCGCTCGAGGAGATTCGACGGTTCGAGCAGCGCGCCCGGGGCGCGGGGGTCACCAGCGAAGTCATCGGCGCCGCCCGCTACGCGTTGTGTGCGTGTCTCGACGAGGCGGTGCTCTCGACCCCTTGGGGCGCGCACAGCGAGTGGGCGCAGCAGACGCTGCTCGTCGCGCTCCATCGCGAGGCGTGGGGCGGGGAGAAGTTCTTCGAGATGCTCGACCGGATCTCGAACGACCCCGAGCGCCACATCGATCTGATGGAGCTGCAGTACCTGTGCATCGCGCTGGGATTCGCCGGCAAGTATCACGCGATGCCGCAGGGGCAGGCGCGTCTGGCCGACGTGCAGCAGGCCCTCTACCGGAAGATCCGCGATTATCGCGGCGTTCCGCGGCCGGAGCTGTCGCTCAAATGGCAGGGCGTCGAGGATCGGCGCAACCCGCTGATTCGGTACGTGCCGTGGTGGGTGGTCGGTGCCGCCGCGCTGGCGATCCTCACCGTGACCTTCGTCGTCTACTACACCCGTCTCGGCAACGCCGCCCAGCCGGTGCACCAGACGCTCTCCCAGCTGGGGCTCGAAGGGTTTTCACAGACCGGCCCGGCCGCGCAGCTCACCGGCCCGACCATCAGGCAGCTGCTCGCGCAGGACGAGCAGCAGGGCACGGTCCGGATCGAGGAAGACGGCGCGGTCACCCGTGTGACGCTGCTCGCCGAGAACCTGTTCGCCTCGGGCAATGCGACGCTGAACCCCGGCCACGACCAGACGCTGGCCCGCATTGCCGCGGCGCTCGATCGCGTGCCGGGACGTGTGATGGTCGTCGGCCACACCGACGGCCAGCCGATCCGATCGCTGCGCTATCGCGACAACTTCGAGCTGTCGCGCGAGCGCGCGGTGAGCGTGGCGACCGTGCTCCAGAAGGCGATGACCCGGGGTGGAACGATCGAGTGGAACGGCGTCGGCTCGACCCAGCCGCTGGTCAATCCCGAGGTGACCGCGGCGGATCGGGCGCGCAACCGCCGGGTGGAAATCCTGCACATGCGCGAGTCTCAGCGATGAAAGGCCTGTTCACGCTCCGCACGTTCCTCACCGTCCTCGGCATCGTCCTGCTGGCGCTGTTCATCTGGTACGGCGGCCCGCTCTTCGCGTTCGGTCCCTATCGTCCGCTCGAGTCCGCGCTGGTCAGGGTGATCGTCATCGCGCTGGTCGTCGTCGGGATGATCGCCGCGAAGCTCCTCAAGCGCCTGCGCGCCAACAAGGCCAGCGACAACCTGATTGCCGCGGTCGTCAAGCAGTCGGCGGCGGACAACCGGCCGTCCGCCGAGGTGCAGCAGCTGCGCGAGCGGTTCGAGGAGGCGGTGGCCACGCTCAAGCAGAAGCGGCGCAGCGGCCACTCGCTCTACGAGCTGCCGTGGTACGTCATCATCGGCGCGCCGGGATCGGGCAAGACGACGGCGCTCGTCAACTCCGGCCTGAAGTTCCCCATCGAGCAGCGATCGGGCAAGGCGGCGCTCCGCGGCGTGGGCGGCACGCGCAACTGCGACTGGTGGTTCACCGATCAGGCCGTGCTCCTCGACACCGCCGGACGCTACACGACGCAGGATTCCGATGCCTCGGCCGACAGCGCGGCGTGGGCGGAGTTCCTGGCCCTGCTGCGGAAGTATCGCGGCCGGCGGCCGATCAACGGCGTCATCCTCACGATCAGCGCCCAGGACCTGATGACCCAGAGCGCGTCGGCGCGGGAGTCGCACGTCCTCGCCGCCCGGCGCCGTCTCGACGAGCTCAATCGCGAGCTGCGGATGCAGCTGCCCGTGTACGTGATGGTCACCAAGTGCGACCTGGTCGCGGGCTTCACCGAGTACTTCGACGATCAGGCGCAGCAGGGGCGCGCGCAGGTCTGGGGCGTCACGTTCCCGTACGAGCAGACGCTCGAGGGCGAGGCGGCGCCCGGGTTCACCGAGGAGTTCGACGCCCTGATCGCGCGTCTCAACGAGCGTCTGCTGCCGCGGCTCGAGGAAGAGCGCGACGTCCGCCGCCGCGCCAAGGTGTTCGGGTTCCCGCAGCAGATGGCGGCGCTCCGCGAGCCGCTCGCGCGGTTCGTCACCGACGTGTTCACGTCGACGCGCTTCGACAAGCAGATTCTGCTGCGCGGCGTCTACTTCACGAGCGGCACGCAGGAAGGAACGCCGATCGATCGGCTGCTCGGCGCGCTCGGGCGCCAGTTCGCGCTCGCGCCGGAAGCCGTGATCACGCCCGGCGGACGCGGCAAGGCGTACTTCATCGAAGACCTGCTGATGAAGGTGATCTTCGCCGAGTCGGGGCTCGCCGGAGTCAACCGTCGTCTCGAAGTGCAGAAAGGGCTGCTGCAGCTCGGCGCCTACGTCGCCATGATCCTCGTCGCCGTGCTCGGCGTCGCGGTGTTGACGGCCAGCTACCGGGCGAACCGCAGCTACATCAGCGGTGTCGAGCAGGTGGTACAGCGTGTGAGCGCGAGCACGTCCGCGTCGGGCTCGCTCGACGGCCGGCTGCCTCGTCTCGACGCCGTCTACGACGTCGTCGGCGTCGCCACCCGCTACGAGCAGGACGGCGCGCCGTGGTCGATGCGCTGGGGCCTGTTCCAGGGAAATGCGCTCGGCAACGCGGCTCGCGACGCGTACGCGCGCGAGCTGAACGACGTCTTCCTCTCGCAGGTCACGGCGCGCTTCAGGCAGCGGCTGGTCGAATACTCGAACGAGCCAGAGAAGCTCTACGAGTACTTGAAGGGGTACCTCATGCTCGGGGATCCCGAGCACTTCGATCCGGAGCAGCTCGCCTACCTGGCGGATCAGGAATGGGAAGCCGCCTACGGCAACACCCCGCAGGTGCGCGACGCCGTCTCCGCGCATTTCCGCCGTCTGCTCGAGTCCGGGAAGATCCGGCCGCAGACCCTCGACACGACCGTCGTCGCGCAGGCGCGCAACACGCTGTCGCAGGCCTCGAGGGCCGGGCTCGTCTACCGGTATCTGAAGATCAAGTACGCCAACGATACCCGCCGCGCGCTGCGGCTCGATCTGGAAGCGGGTCTTGGCGCCGAGCGCGTGCTGAGGCGCAGGAGCGGCACGAGCCTCTCGGCACCGCTGCCGAGTCTCTACACCAGGGACGTGTTCAACGAGATCACCTCGACGGGCACGGCGGAGCTGGCGAAGCAGTTCGCCGAGGAGCAGTGGGTGTGGGGCTCCGAAGGGCCGTCGCTGTCGGGAGCGGTGACGCTCGCCACGGATCTGCTCGACGTCTACGAGAAGGACTACATCGCGTTCTGGGACCGCATCATTGCCGACATCGCACCCGTGCCGATGGGGACGCTGCGCAACACCAAGGAGGCGCTGGCGATCCTCTCCGGGCCGGCGTCGCCGCTGCGCGGTCTGCTCAGGGCGATCGACAAGCACACCTACCTCGTCGCGCCGAAGGATCCGGCGCCGGCGCAGCAGTCAGGGCTTCAGAGCCGGCTGGCCGACGTGTTCAAGAGTGCCGCCGGCCGCGTGGGTGTGCCGACGACCGCGCCGGGCACGCAGATCACGACGCACTTCGCCGAGTTCCATCGTCTCGTGAGCGCCGAGGGAGGCGCGGCGCCGATCGACGGCATCCTCCGCACGCTCGAGCAGATCCAGCAGCGGCTCGCGCCGCTCGGCGACGATGTGGGAGCCAAGCCGCCGGATGCCAGCAGCGTGCGCGAGATCGGCGAGCTGGCCAACACGCTGAGGCGTGACGCCGCGCCGCTGCCCCCTGCCGTGGGTGCGGTCGTCGGCGAGATTGCCACCGGCAGCGTGTCGGCGATCCGCAGCACCACGAGCGCCATCGTCGGGACAGGGTTCGCGCCGGTCCTCCAGGAATGCCGGGCCCTCGTGAACGGACGGTATCCGTTCGAGCCGGGGAGCCAGACCGACATCCCCATCGCCGACTTCGAACGGCTGTTCGGGCCGAACGGACTCCTCGACGGGTATTTCAAGCGCGAGCTCCAGGACCTCGTCAACACGACGCGATCGCCCTGGACGTGGCGCACCGATTCGACCGGCGTGCAGGTCGGCAGCCGGGCGGTGCCGCTGTCGATGTTCGAGAATGCCGAGCGGATTCGTCAGGTGTTCTTCCGGGGATCGCAGCCCCAGCTGCGTTTCACCGTCACCGTCGAGGCGCTCGATCGCACCTCGACGCGCGTGAGCATCGACATCGACGGGCAGCAGGTGGTCTATCGCCACGACGCACCGCGCCCGTGGCCGATCATGTGGCCGGGACCCAAGCCCGGCGTCGCCTCGGCCTCGTTCGAACCGGCGGGCGGACCCAACGTCGCGTTCGACGGTCCGTGGGCGCTCTTCCGGCTGCTGGACAGCGGCCGGCTGGCTCGCGAGACGGACACGCGGTATCTGCTCACACTCGGCCGCGGCTCGCGCGAGGTGCAGCTGCGCATCGAGGCCGACAGCATCCGCAATCCGTTCGGCAGGAGAGACCTGCAGCAGTTCCGCTGCGAGTGAGCGCTGGCCCGGTGGCGATCGAGGTTGGCTTCTACGGCAAGCTTCCCAGTCACGGCGATTTCCTGCGCCGGCGCGTCTCGGATCAGTTCGTCGGCGTCTGGGACGCGTGGCTGCAGGAATGTCTTGCCGCCAGCCGGGCCGAGCTCGGCGATGGCTGGCTCGACGTCTATCTGACCAGCCCCGCCTGGCGCTTTGCCTGCGCCGCGGGGGCGTGCGGACCGGCGGCGGTGTGCGGTGTGATGGTGCCCAGCGTCGATCGCGTCGGCCGCTACTTTCCGCTGACGCTCGTCGCGGAGATCCCCGACACCGGCGCGTCGTTCATCCGCAGCATCCTGCGCGCCGACTCGTTCTTCAGCGCCGCCGAACACCTCCTGATTCAGACGCTCGAAAGCGAGCACGTCGACTTCGAATGGTTCGAAGGCGAGCTTCTGCAGCTTGGCGATCGGCTCGAGACCCTGTCCGCGCCGCCGTCCGTCGTCCTCGAATCCGCGTCCGCGGTGCTGCACGACGCCGCCGATGGCTGGGCGATTCCCATCAGCGCTCCGAGCGAGCTGGGCGCCGCGTTCGACCAGATCCTGTCGCAGCACCTGTCGGCCGTGTACGACCCGCTGGTGGTGTGGTGGAGCGACGGGTCGGCGCGTGTCCAGCCAAGTTGTCTGCTCGTCAAGGGCCTGCCGCATCCCGACGCATTCGCGTCGATGCTCGACGGCTCCTGGGCCGCCCGGCGGTGGCGTTCTGTTGCCGCGCATGTCGAAACGCCGGCGCACACGCCGGAGGTGCTCGTCGACGACCCGGCGCCGCCGCGCTACCGTTCGGCGGCCGCCAGCAATGCCGGCTGCGTGCGGGAGATCAACCAGGATTCGTTCATCGAGCGCACCGACGCCGGCATCTGGGGAGTGGCCGACGGCCTGGGCGGACACAGCGACGGCGAGGTGGCGAGCCGGATGGTCTGCGATGCGCTGGCCGACGTGCCCGCGGCGGTCAGCTTCGAGGAGCTGATCGAGTCCGTGCGTCAGCGTGTGGCCGCCGTCAACGACCAGCTCATTCGCGCCGCGACGAGGCCGGTCAACGCGGTGCAGAGCGGAAGCACGCTGGTCGCGCTGCTCGCACGGGGATCCTCCTGCGCCGTGCTCTGGGCCGGCGACAGCCGGGCGTATCGATGGCGCAACGGCGGTCTCGAGCAGCTCACACGCGATCACAGTCTGGCGGCGCTCGAGGGGCCTGGCGCCGACTCGCACGCCATTACGCGTGCCGTGGGCGGCGACGTCACGCTCGAGCTGGATCTGGTGCGCGACCGCGTTCAGCCCGGCGATCGATTTCTGCTCTGCTCCGACGGCTTGACCCGCATCGTGCCGGACGCGCAGCTCGCCGAGATCCTGGCGCGCGAGGACATCGCGCGGGCGGTGGACGGGTTGATCGAGGCGACGCTGGCGGCCGGTGCACCGGACAACGTGACAGCCCTGGTCGTCGAAGCGGTCGCCTGACCCAACACGGATGCACGAACTTTCCACGAAACCAGCCCTGTGATCGACCGTCTGATTGCACTTTGCACTTGGGACTTGGCGGAAACGCCGATAGAATCCTGACGTTTCTCCCAATTTGGAAAAGGCGTTGCCGGTCATGGGGAGTTCTGTGTCCGTTGAGAGGGCTGCGAGCGGGCGTACCGCCGGGAGTGTCGCATGACTCCCGCGTGGGACGTGCCGGCGCTGCTCGAGCCCATTTCGGCGGACGCGCCGTGCGGAAAAAATCTCGAGGACACGGACAAGCTGTCGGCGCTCGACGCGTATCAGATCTTCGGGCAGACGTCGCTCGATCCGCCCAAGCGTGAGCCTGGTGAACCGATCCCGAAGGAGACGCGCAAAAGTGACCGTCCGCCGAACTGGACCGAGATCAGGGACGAGGCGCTGGCGGCGCTGCAGATCAGCAAGGATCTCAGGGTGCTGACACATCTTGGTGCGGCGGTGCTGCGAATCGACGGCATTCCGGCATTCGCCCGCACGCTGGCGATCGCGTCGCACTGGTTGAGCGAGTATCCGACGCAGGTGTATCCCCTGATCGACGAGGATGCGCTGTTTCGTCAGAACGCGTTGAACTGCTTCGCCGATCCCGTGGCGGTCGTCGATTGCCTGCGCCGGACGCCGATCGTCAGCAGCCGCCAGCACGGACGATTCAGCCTGCGCGACCTCGAGATCGCGTCGGGGCAGCTGACGCCGCTCGGGGACGAGCCGCGTCCGGATCCGGCGCAGGTCAACGCCGCCTTCTCCGCGACGCCGCTCGACGAGCTGAAGGCGATGGCCGACGTCATCGACGGGGCCCTCACCGCGGTGAACGCGATCGACACCGCGATGCGCACCGCGCACGGCTCGGAGTTCGCGCCAAGCTTCGACGCGCTCACGTCGCAGCTCAAGAAGATGGCGGCGGCGTTCCGCTCGCAGATGGCGGTGCATCCGTCCGCGGCGGCGTCGGACGCCCCGGCCGACGGAGAGACAGCCGAAGCCGCCGACGGCAGCGGCCGTGCCGGGACCGTGGTGGCGGTTGGCGCGATCCGGTCGCGCCAGGACGCGGTCCGGGCGCTCGAAGCGGCGGCCGAGTTCTTCCGGCGCAACGAGCCATCGAGCCCGATTCCGCTGTTCATCGACCGCGCGAAGCGGCTCGTGTCGAAGGACTTTCTCGAGGTGCTCGCCGACGTGGCGCCCGATGCGCTTCCTCAGGCGCGGCTGGCGGGCGGCCTGAGAGACGAATCGTAAGCAGGGTCCTGTCAGGAGGTGTGCTGTGGCCAAGGCCAGCAGTCAGAAGTTCATCGCCCGTAATCGCGCTCCACGTGTGCAAATCGAATACGACGTGGAGCTTTACGGCGCGGAGAAGAAGGTTCAGCTGCCGTTCGTCATGGGCGTGCTGGCCGATCTGTCGGGCAAGCAGACCGAGCCGCTGCCCCAGGTGGCCGATCGCAAGTTCCTCGAGATCGACGTCGACAACTTCGACAGCCGGATGAAGGCGATGAAGCCGCGGGCCGCCTTCCAGGTGCCGAACACGTTGACCGGCGAGGGCAACATCAACGTCGAGCTGACGTTCGAGAGCATGGAGGATTTCTCCCCCGCGGCGATCGCCCGCAAGGTCGATGCGCTGAACAAGCTGCTCGAAGCGCGCCAGCAGCTGGCGAACCTCATTACCTACATGGACGGCAAGAGCGGCGCCGAGGACCTGGTGGCCAAACTGCTGCAGGACCCGGCGCTCCTCCAGACGCTGGCGACGACGAAGAAACCGGAGTAGAGCCATGGCTGATCCAAAGACCGAAGCGGCACAAGCAGGCGCCGAAGCCGTCGCAGTCTCCGAGTTCGATTCGCTCCTGAGGAAGGAGTTCAAGCCGAAGACCGACGAGGCCAAGGAAGCGGTCGAGCGTGCGGTGCGTACGCTCGCCGAACAGGCGCTCGCGCAGACCCAGCTGATCAAGAGCGATGTCGTCCAGACCATCGAGGCGATGATTGCCGCGATCGACAAGAAGCTCAGCGACCAGATCAATCTGATCCTGCATCACGAGGACTTCCAGAAGCTCGAAGCGGCGTGGCGCGGGCTGCACTATCTGGTCACCAACACCGAGACCGACGAAATGCTGAAGATCCGCTTCATGGACATCAGCAAGCAGGAGCTCGGCAAGACGCTGAAGCGCTACAAGGGCGTGGCCTGGGATCAGAGCCCGCTGTTCAAGAAGATTTACGAGGCCGAGTACGGGCAGTTCGGCGGCGAGCCGTTCGGGTGCCTGGTCGGCGACTACTACTTCGACCAGACGCCGCCCGACGTGGAGCTGCTCGGCGAGATGGCGAAGATCGCCGCCGCGGCCCACACGCCGTTCATCGCCGGCGCCTCGCCGACGGTGATGCAGATGAACAGCTGGCAGGAGCTGGCCAACCCGCGCGACATCACCAAGATTTTCACCACGCCCGAGTACGCGGCGTGGCGCTCGCTGCGCGAGTCGGAGGATTCGAAGTACCTCGGACTGACGCTGCCCCGGTTCCTGGCGCGGCAGCCCTACGGCGCCAAGAGCAGCCCGGTCGAGGAGTTCGACTTCGAGGAAGACACCGGCGCGGCCGATCACTCGCGCTACACGTGGGCGAACGCCGCCTACGCCATGGCCGTCAACATCAACCGCTCGTTCAAGCTGTACGGCTGGTGCTCGCGCATCCGCGGCATCGAGTCGGGCGGGGCGGTCGAAGGACTGCCGACGCATACCTTCCCGACCGACGACGGCGGCGTGGACATGAAATGCCCGACCGAGATCGCGATCAGCGATCGGCGCGAGGCGGAGCTCGCCAAGAACGGGTTCATGCCCCTGGTGCACCGGAAGAACTCCGATTTCGCCGCCTTCATCGGCGCGCAGTCGCTGCACAAGCCGGCCGAGTACGACGATCCCGACGCGACGGCCAACGCCGCCCTGGCGGCGCGGCTGCCGTATCTGTTCGCGTGCTGCCGGTTCGCGCACTATCTGAAGTGCATCGTCCGCGACAAGATCGGCTCGTTCAAGGAGCGCGACGATATGCAGCGCTGGCTGCAGAACTGGATCATGAACTACGTCGACGGCGACCCTGCGCATTCGTCGGAATCGACCAAGGCGCAAAAACCGCTCGCGGCGGCAGAGGTACAGGTCGAGGAAGTCGAGGGTAATCCCGGGTACTACACATCGAAGTTCTTCCTGCGACCGCACTATCAGCTCGAAGGATTGACGGTGTCGCTCCGGCTGGTGTCGAAGCTGCCGTCGGCGAAGGCGAGCTGACCGGGATGGGCCTGACACAAGGGCAAGGAGTGGCACGAGAGGAGCGGTGAGATGGCAGTTGACGTGTTCTTGAAACTGGGAGACATCAAGGGCGAGTCGAAGGACGCGGCGCACAAGGGGGAGATCGACGTGCTGTCGTGGTCGTGGGGTATATCGCAGACGGGCACGATGGGCTTCGGCGGCGGCGGCGGCGCCGGCAAGGCGAATTTCAACGATCTCTCCATCATGCACGCCGTCGACAAGGCGTCGCCGGTGATCATGCAGAAATGCGCCACCGGCGAGCACATCAAGGAAGCGACGCTTGTGTCACGCAAGGCCGGGAAGGGCCAGCAGGAGTACCTGATCATCAAGATGAGCGACATCCTGGTGACCAGCGTGCAGCCGTCCGGCAGCAGCGAGCATCCGATGGAAAGCTTCTCGCTGAACTTCGCGAAGATCGATTTCGAGTACAAGCCGCAGAAGGACGACGGTTCGCTCGACGCGGGCGTGCATTTCAAATACGACGTCAAGCAGAACAAGGAAGGGTAAACGAGTGGAAGGCCTGGCTCCGGCGAGCCGGGCCTTCGCTGCTCGCGTCCGCACGTTGCTGAGGGATGTAACCGCGTGCCACAGGGTATTCCGATGGCAGGGATCGGCGGCACCTCCGACATCTTCCTGTCGGTCAAGGGCGCCCTGTCGGGCGTGATCAAGGGCGAGTCGCAGGATCAGCAGCACGCCAGGGAGATCGACGTCGTGAGCTGGTCGTGGGGGATGGAAGCCAGGCCGACGCTCGGCGGCGGGTCCTCCAGCGGCAAGCCCGTCATCCGCGAGCTCAAGATCGTCAAGCGTGTGGACAGCGCGTCGACGGCGCTGATGTCGGCCCTGAAGCACAACGAGATCATCACCAAGGCCGTGCTCACGCAGCGCAAGGCCGGAAAGACCCCGCTGGAGTTTTTCAGGATCATCATCGAACAGGGCCGCGTCACGTCGCTCACGATCGATGCCGGCTCGGGACAGGATGTCACCGAGCTGCTGGAGCACGTCAGCTTCACGTTCAACAAGTTCACCGTGGAGTACACCCCGCAGGGGAAGGACGGGCAGGCGCAGGGCACGATGCGGTTCGAAGACCACGGGGTTACGGAGTAGCCGATGGCGACTGCCGATGCCGCTGCCCTCAGCCTCAGGAACGGCGACCCTGCCGCGGCGCTGACGCAGCTGCAGGCGCAGGTCCGCGCCAATCCAGGCGACGCCAGGCTGCGGATTTTTCTCTTCCAGCTGCTGTGCGTGCGCGGCGAGTGGGAGCGGGCGCTCAACCAGCTCAAGATCGCCACCGAGCTCGACGCCGGGGCGCTGGCGATGGCCCAGATGTACGGCGAGGCCGTGCGCTGCGAAGCCATCCGCCGCGACGTCTTCGACGGACGCAAGGCGCCGATGGTGTTCGGCGAGCCCGAGCAGTGGCTGGCGCTGCTGATCGAGTCGCTGCTGCTGGCCGGCCGCGGCGAGCTGCAGAAGTCGGCGCACCTTCGCGCCCGGGCGTTCGAGGACGCCGAGGCGTCGTCCGGCGAAATCAACGGACAGCCGTTCGAATGGATTGCCGACGCCGACTCGAGGCTGGGCCCGGTGCTCGAGGCGGTGATCAACGGGCGCTATTACTGGGTGCCGTTCGCGCGCCTGGCCGCGGTGACCATCGAGGAGCCCCAGGACCTCCGCGACCTCGTCTGGATGCCGGCGCAGTTCCAGTTCGCCAACGGCGGGGAGGTGGTGGGACTGATCCCCACGCGCTACCCCGGCTCCGAGCGATCCGGGGACGGGCTGATCATGCTGGCCCGCAAGACGGAATGGCAGGAGGTCGCCGAGCACACGCATCATGGGCTCGGTCAGCGCATCCTCGCCACTGACGCCGTCGAGCTGCCGCTCATGGAGCTGCGCACGCTCGTCGTCCACGCCGGTGCGGGCGACGGTCCGGGGGTCTGACCATGGCCGAGCAGCTCACGCCGCAGGAGCGGCTGCAGCCGGCGCTGCTCGATCGCCTCACCGACGAGGAGCCTGACAAGACGCAGGAACCGCGCGAACAGCGCGTGATGTCGAAGAGCCGCCTGCGCCAGGCGGTGTTGAGGGACCTGGCGTGGCTGCTCAACGCCACGCGCGTCGAACGCGGCGGCAGCCTGGAGCACCTTCCCTTCGTCCGCCGCTCGGTGATCAACTTCGGCCTGCCGGCGCAGGCGGGCCAGACGGCGTCGACGATCGGGATCGAGGACATCGAGCGCGAGATCAGGCAGGCGATCCTCGATTTCGAGCCGCGCATCCTGCCCGAGTCCCTGCGGGTCCAGGCGATGGTCGAGCACAGCGATCTCGACCGCCACAACGTGATCGCCGTCCAGATCGTCGGTCAGCTCTGGGCACAGCCGGTCCCGCTCGAGCTGCTGGTCCGCACCGAGATCGATCTCGAAACCGGCAAGGTGCAGATCTCGGATCTGGCCTCCTCCCGGGTGAGCTGATGGACCCGCGGCTGCTGCAGTACTACAACATCGAATTGCAGCACCTGCGCGAGATGGGCGCAGAGTTCGCGGAAGAGTTCCCGAAGATCGCTGCGCGGCTCGGCATGAACGGGCTGGAGGTCTCCGATCCGTACGTCGAGCGGCTGCTCGAGGGCGTCGGCTTCCTGGCCGCGCGCGTGCACCTGAAGCTCGACGCCGAGTTCCCGCGCTTCACGCAGGCGCTGCTCGAAACCATCTATCCGCACTATCTCGCGCCGACGCCGTCGATGCTGGTGGCGCAGTTCACGCCGGATACCAACGATCCCAACCTCGCCGGCGGCACCACGGTGCCGCGCGGCACGACGATGCGCGGCGTCAAGGGCGCGGACGATCCCACCGAGTGCGAGTTCCGCACGTCGCAGGACGTCACGCTCTGGCCGGTGGAGCTGGTGTCGGCGAGCTATTTCTCCTACGCGCCGGACTTGCCGCTGACCGCGCTGCCGGTCGCCCAGCGCATCAAGGGCGGCGTCCGGATCCGGCTGCGATCGACGGCCGGGCTGAAGTTCTCGCAGATCGCGCTCGATCGGCTGACGCTCTATCTGACCGGCCGCACCGACGTGGCCAACGGTTTGTACGAGCTGTGTGCGGCGAGCGGGCTGGGCACGCTGGTGCTCGCCGGGCGCGACGCGCCGCGCCGGTACGAGCTGCTGCCGGCGAGCTCCATCCAGCCGATCGGCTTTGCCGACAGCGAGGCGGTGCTGCCGGTCACGCTGCGGTCGTTCCAGGGCTACCGGCTGCTGCAGGAGTACTTCGCCTTTCCGCAGCGGTTCCGCTTCATCGAGCTGTCCGGGCTGAGACGCGCGCTCGCACGCAACGAGACATCCGAGCTCGAGCTGGTGATCCTGACGGGCCGCGGGAACCCGACGCTGGAGACTGTCGTCGACGCCTCGAGCGTGGCGCTGTACTGCACGCCGGCGATCAACCTGTTTCCCAAGCGCGCGGATCGCATCCACGTCGACGAAGGCGCCTACGAGTACCACGTCGTCCCCGACCGCACGAGGCCCCTCGATTTCGAGGTCTACGAGGTGACCGAGGTGATCGGACACGGCGTGGGCTCCGACAGCGAGCGGGAGTTCCGTCCGTTCTATGCCGCGTACGGCTCCGACGAGAAGCGCGTCGACGGGGCGTATTTCACCACGCGGCGCGAGCCGCGCCTCGTCACGGCGGAGCGGAAGCGCCGCGGGCTGCGATCGAGCTACATCGGCAGCGAGGTGTTCCTCGGCCTGGTCGATGCGGCGCATGCGCCGTTCAGCGGCGACCTGCGCCAGCTGTCGATCCAGACGCTGTGCACGAACCGGGACCTGGTGCTGCACATGCCGGTGGGCATCGGCAAGACCGACTTCACGCTCGACGTGGCGGCGCCGGTCACGACGATCAGGGTCATCGCCGGCCCGAGCCGGCCTTATGCGCCGCTCGCCGACGGCGCGGTGGCGTGGCGGGCGATCAACCACCTGTCGCTGAACTATCTGTCGCTCGTCAACGTGAGCGCGGAGGAGGGCGCCGGCGCCCTGCGGGATCTGCTCGAGCTGTATGCGCCGAGCGCCGACGTCACCGCCCGAACGCAGATCGACGGCATCCGTTCGGTGCGCGTCGCTCCCGTCGTCAGACGCGTACCGCCGGCGGCGGGCGGGCGGCCGGCGACGCCGCAGCTGGCGTTCGGCCGCGGCCTGTCGATCACGGTGGAGGTCGACGAGCTGGCGTTCGAGGGGGGCAGCGCGTTCGTGCTCGGCTCGGTGCTGGCGCACTTCTTCGCCCGCTACGTGTCGATCAACTCCTTCACGGAGACCGCCCTACAGTCGCTGAGCCGGGGCGAGATCCATCGCTGGGTGCCGCAGTGGGGCGCGAGACAGACGCTGTAGGGCTGTTCGCCCGGCTCGCCGAGGCGCCGTACCGCTTCGACTTCTATCACACGCTGCGGCTGCTCGAGTGCCTGTTCGACTCGAGACCGCGCTGGGGCCATGCCCTGCGGCCCGCCGACGAACCCGTGCGCTTCGGACAGGATCCCGAGCTGACGTTCGCGCCGGCGCCGTTGTCGTCGTTCCAGACCGGCCGCGACGGCCGCCCGCGGCTGCAGGTGCGGCTGTTCGGGCTGCTCGGTCCGAACGGGCCGCTGCCGCTGCACATCACCGAGTACGCGCGCGAGCGCCTCCGTCACGCCGGCGATCGCACGTTGAGCCGCTTCCTCGACGTCTTCCATCACCGGTTCGTGACGTTGTTCTACCGCGCGTGGGCGCAGGCGCAGCCGCACGTGAATTACGATCGGCCGGGCGACGACCGCTTCGCGTCGTACATCGGCGCCTTCATCGGCCTGGCGCCGAAGGGCCTTCGCGAGCGCGACGCGCTGCCCGGCCTGGCCAAGCTCTTTCACTGCGGCTCGCTGATCCGCCACACGCGCAATGCCGAAGGGCTGCGCGGCATTCTGGAGCACTTCTGCCGCGTGCCGGTGCAGATCGAGGAATTCGTCGGACACTGGCTGACGATCGAGACGCGGGAGCGTACGCGGCTCGGCGGCGAGGGCGCGGCGCTGGGGGCCGGGGCGGTGGCCGGCGCACAGGTGTGGGATCGGCAGAGCAAGTTCCGGCTGCACCTCGGGCCGCTGTCGCTCGAGCAGTACGAGTCGTTCCTGCCGGGCGGCGCCCTGATCGACAGGCTGGTCGACTGGGTGCGGTTGTACACCTGTTTCGAGTTCGAGTGGGACGTGCGGCTGATCCTCCGGAAGGACGACGTGCCGCCGCTCACGCTCGGTCAACGTGGACGATTGGGATGGACGTCGTGGCTTGGCCGGCGCCAGGCCGCGACAGACGCCGGCGATCTGTGCTTCGACGCTGAAGCGTATGCCGCCGGCGCGGGAGCCGGAGTCAGATGAGCGAGATTACCAGGGCGGCGTTGTTCGGCAAGCTCAACAGCCTCGCCTACAAGGCAATCGAAGGCGCGACGGTGTTCTGCAAGCTGCGCGGCAATCCGTACGTCGAGCTCGTGCACTGGCTGCAGCAGATCCTGCAGACACCGGATTCGGACCTGCACCGGATCGTCAAACGCTTCGAGCTCGATCCCTCGAGGCTCGCGAAGGACATCACCGAGTCGCTCGATCGCCTGCCCCGGGGAGCGACGTCGATCTCGGATCTGTCGTCGCACGTCGAGAACGCGGTCGAACGCGGCTGGGTCTACGCCACGCTGATGTACGGCGACGCCCAGGTGCGCACGGGCTATCTGATGGTCGGCATGATGAAGACGCCGTCCCTGCGCAACGCGCTGACGGCGATCTCGCGTCAGTTCGATCTGATCAAGCCCGACACGCTGGCCGAGGAGCTGCCGAGGATCGTCAAGGGGTCCGCCGAGGACGCGTTGTCGGCGGCGGACGGGTCGTCGATGGCGGCGGCGCCCGGCGAAGCGAGCGGCGCGATGGCGCCGGCGCAGCTGGGCAAGCAGGAGGCGCTGAAGAAGTTCGCGACCGACCTGACCGAACGCGCGCGAAAGGGCCAGATCGATCCGGTGACCGGCCGCGACGAGGAGATCCGGCAGATCGTCGACATCCTGATGCGCCGCCGCCAGAACAATCCCATCCTGACCGGCGAGGCCGGCGTCGGCAAGACGGCGGTGGTGGAAGGCTTCGCGCTGCGGCTGGCGCGCGGCGACGTCCCGCCGCCGCTGCGGGAGGTGTCGCTCCTGAGCCTCGACATCGGCCTGCTCCAGGCCGGCGCCAGCATGAAGGGCGAGTTCGAGCAGCGTCTGCGCCAGGTGATCGACGAGGTGCAGTCGTCGCCGAAGCCCATCATCCTGTTCATCGACGAGGCGCACACGCTGATCGGCGCCGGCGGCGCCGCCGGCACGGGCGACGCGGCGAACCTGCTGAAGCCGGCGCTGGCGCGCGGAACGCTGCGCACGATTGCGGCGACCACCTGGGCGGAATACAAGAAGCACATCGAGAAGGACCCGGCGCTGACGCGCCGGTTCCAGGTCGTGCAGGTTCCCGAGCCCACCGAGGACAAGGCCATTCTGATGCTGCGCGGCGTCGCGTCGGTGCTCGAGAAGCACCATCGCGTCCAGGTGCTCGACGAGGCGCTCGAGGCGGCAGTACGCCTCTCGCATCGCTACATCCCGGCCCGCCAGCTGCCGGACAAGGCCGTCAGCCTGCTCGACACCACCTGCGCACGCGTGGCGATCAGCCAGCACGCGGTGCCGGCGCAGCTCGACGACTGCATGCGCACGATCGAGGCGTTGAAGACCGAGCTCGAGATCATCGGCCGCGAAGAAGCGGTGGGGATGGACGTCACCGAGCGCAAGCGCGCCGCCGCCGAGAAGCTGGCGGCGAGCGAACAGCGCCGCGCCGAGCTCGAGCAGCGGTGGAAGAGCGAGCGCGAGCTGGTCGATCGCATCCTGGCGATTCGCGCGGAGCTGCGCAAGGGCAGCGAGAAGGTCGAAGGCACGGGCAGCGACCTCGAGCGGGCGGCCCAGGTCCAGAAGGACACCGCGCAGCAAGAAGCGGAGAAGGATGCTGCCGCGGCCGGCGTCGCCGTGGCCGATCCCCCTGCCAGTCAACCGTCGCCCGAGGAGCGTCAGCGTCTGCTCGGCGAGCTGCGCGAGTTGCAGGGCAGACTGACCGCGCTGCAGGGGGAGTCGCCCCTCATCCTGCCAAGCGTCGACGAACAGGCGGTCGCCTCGGTCGTCCAGGACTGGACGGGCGTGCCGGTCGGCCGCATGGTCAAGAACGAGATCGAAACGGTGCTCAAGCTGGCCGACACGTTGAACCAGCGCGTGATCGGGCAGCGGCACGGGCTCGAGCAGATCGCCCGCCGCATCCAGACGTCGCGCGCCAAGCTCGACAACCCCAGCAAGCCGATCGGCGTGTTCCTGCTGTGCGGCCCCTCGGGCGTCGGCAAGACCGAGACGGCGCTCACGCTGGCCGAGGCGCTGTACGGCGGCGAGCAGAACGTGATCACGATCAACATGAGCGAGTTCCAGGAGGCGCACACCGTCTCCACGCTCAAGGGCTCGCCGCCCGGATACGTCGGCTACGGCGAAGGCGGCGTGCTGACCGAGGCCGTGCGCCGTCGCCCCTACAGCGTCGTGCTGCTCGACGAAGTCGAAAAGGCCCATCCCGACGTCCACGAGCTGTTCTTCCAGGTGTTCGACAAGGGACGGATGGAAGACGGCGAGGGGCGTGAGATCGACTTCCGCAACACCATCATCCTGCTGACCTCGAACGTCGGCAGCGATCTGATCATGTCGATGACCCGCGATCCCGAGCTGCTGCCGGAGCCCGACGCGATCGCCAAGGCGCTGCGCGAGCCGCTGCTCAAGGTATTCCCGGCGGCGCTCCTCGGGCGCCTCGTGGTGATTCCGTACTACCCGCTCAGCGACGTCATGCTCGCCAACATCGTCCGGCTGCAGCTGGACCGGATTGCCAGGCGGGTGGCCGAGCACCACAGGATTCCCTTCACCTACGACGACGAGGCGGTGAAGCTGATTGTCAGCCGGTGCACCGAGGTCGAGAGCGGCGGACGTATGATCGACGCCATCCTGACCAACACCGTGCTCCCGGCGATCAGCCGCGAGTTCCTGACCCGGACGATGGCGGGCGCCACGCTGAACGGCGTGCGGCTGGGCGTGGCCAACGGCGATTTCGCGTATGCATTCGACTGATCCGCCGGCGCCCGACGTAGCGCCCGAGCGGGCGCCCAGGCGCGTGTCGCTGCCCGAGGCGATCCAGTTCGTCATCCGCTGTCTGAAGGACGGCGAGTTCGACGAAGGGGAAGAGGTGTGCCGCAAGATTCTGGCCGTCGCCCCCGACTACCCCGACGCGCTCCACTACGCCGGCGTGCTGGCGCACGAAAACGGCAGGACCGCTGAGGGGCTCGAGCTGATCGAGCGCAGCGTGGCCCTGGCGCCGGAGCAGGCCGACTGGCACAGCAACCTCGGCGTCGTGCGCCAGGCGCTCGGCGATCTGGAGGGGGCCATTGCGTCGTACGAGCGGGCGATCGCGCTGAATCCGTCGCACGCGCGGGCGCACGGCAACCTCGGCGTGCTGCTGAAGGCGCGCGGCGATCTTGCGGAGGCTGAAGCCGCCTATCGGCGGTCGATCGAGCTCGATGACACGCACGCCGATGCCTACCACAATCTGGCGATCGTCCTCGCCTCGACCGGACGCACGCAGGAAGCCATCGGGTGCTACTGCCGCGCGCTGACGCTGAAGCCCCACTATCCCGAAGCGCGCCGGGCGCTGGCCCTGGCGTATTGCCTGATCGGCAAGCCGGAGCACGCCGTGCAGCTCTGCGAGGAGTGGCTCAAGGACGACCCCGGCAACCCCGTTGCCGTCCATACGCTGGCCGCCTGCTCGGGACGCAACGTGCCGCCGCGCGCGGCGGACGAGTACGTGCAGAAGGTGTTCGACAGCTTCGCCAGCAGCTTCGAGTCGAAGCTGGCGCGATTGAACTACCGCGCCCCCGAGCTGGTGGCCGGGGCGCTGGCCGAGGCGGGTGTCGCCCAGGCGCGCGCGCTCGATGTCCTCGACGTGGGCTGCGGCACGGGGCTGTGCGGGCCGCTGCTCGCGCCGTATGCGCGGACGCTGATCGGCGTCGATCTCTCGGGCGGGATGCTGGAGCACGCCGCCAAGAAGCGCGTCTACGACGACCTGATTCAGGCGGAGCTCACCGAATATCTTTCACGCCATCACGAGCGGTTCGACATCATCGTGACGGCCGACACGCTGGTGTATTTCGGCGCGCTCGAGGCGGTTGGCGCCGCGGCCGCCGCGGCGCTGCGGCCGGGAGGGCTGCTCGTGTTCACCGTAGAAGAGGCAGTGGAGCCCGATTTCGCGGACTCGTACCGGATCCGGCCGCATGGGCGCTATGAGCATGGCCCCGAGTACATCCGGCGGCTGCTGGTGGACGTCGGTCTGACGCCGCACATCGGACATGCCGAGCTGAGGCTGGAGGCGGGCGTCCCGGTGCCCGGGCTCGTCGTCCGGGCCGCCAAGCCGGGCGAGGGCGCGGCACGCGCCGCCGGCGCATCGACGGGAGCGCACCATGCCTAGGGTGATGGAGATCGACACGCCGCTGGGCGAGGACGTGCTGCTGTTTCATGTCATGCACGGCCGCGAGGAGTTGAGCCGCGTCAGCGAGTACCGGCTGGATCTGCTCAGTCTGAAGAACAACATCAATCTCGACGACATCCTCGGCAAGAACGTCACCATCCGGCTGCAGCTTCAGGACGACACCACGCGCTACTTCAACGGGTATGTGACGCGATTCTCCCAGGGCGGCGTCTACGGTCGGTACTTTCGCTACTACGCCACCGTGCATCCATGGCTGTGGTTCCTCAGCCGCACGGCCGACTGCCGCATCTTTCAGGAGATGACCGTCCCGGAGATCGTCAAGAAGGTGTTCGCCGATCATCCGACGGCCCTGTTCGACGACCAGCTGACCGGCTCCTACTCGAAGTGGACCTACTGCGTGCAGTATCGCGAGACCGATCTGAACTTCGTCTCCCGGCTGCTGGAGGAGGAAGGGATCTACTACTACTTCAAACACGAGCAGGGAAAGCACACGCTGGTGCTGGCCGATTCCTACGCCGCGCACGCCCCCCTTCAGAAAAAGGCGGTGCCGTTCATCGCGGTCGAAGACCTGGTGCGGCCCGACATCGAGCACATTCACAGCTGGACGCTGACGCGCGAGGTGCAGCCCGGCGTCTACGTGCACGACGACTACGATTTCGAGCGGCCGAGCGTGGACCTGCAGACCAAGAAGGCGGTCGTGCGCAAGTACCAGCCGAGCGACTACGAAATCTACGACTATCCCGGTGAGTATCTGCTGAAGAATGACGGCGAAGCCCAGGCCGCCGTGCGCATCGAGGAGTACGCCGCGCAGTTCGAGACGGCGGAGGCGGCGGGCAACGTCCGGACGATCGCCGTCGGCGGACTGTTCCAGCTCGACAAGCATCCGCGCGCGGACCAGAACCGCGAATACCTGGTGATGAGGGCGACCTACGATCTCGAGTTCTCCGACTACGAAGCGATGCCCGACCGCGGCGGAGCCGATTACGCGTGCACCTTCGTCGCGCTGCCGGGCAAGGAGCCGTTCCGGCCCAGGCGGCTGACGCCGAAGCCGTCGGTGCAGGGGCCGCAGACGGCGGTGGTCGTCGGCCCGGCCGGCGAGGAGATCTACACCGACAAGTACGGCCGCGTGAAGGTGCTGTTCCACTGGGACCGCGCCGGCGAGCAGAAGAAGAACGAGAACTGCTCGTGCTGGGTGCGGGTGTCGCAGCCGTGGGCGGGCAAGCAGTGGGGGGCCATCGCCATCCCCCGCATCGGCCAGGAAGTGATCGTCGGCTTCCTCGAGGGCGACCCCGACCAGCCGATCATCACCGGGCGCGTCTACAACGCCGAGCAGATGCCGCCGTACCCGCTGCCGGAGAACAGGACCCGGACCGGGATCAAGACCCGCAGCAGCAAGGGCGGCACACCCGAGAACTTCAACGAAATCCGCTTCGAGGACAAGAAGGGCGAGGAGCAGCTGTTCATCCACGCCGAGCGGAACCAGGACATCGAGGTCGAGAACGACGAGACCCACTGGGTGGGGCACGACCGGGCGAAGACGATCGACAACGACGAGGTCACCCACGTCAAGCACAACCGCACCGAGACGGTCGACAACGACGAATCGATTTCGATCGGCGGCAATCGCACCGAAAGCGTCGCCAAGAACGAAACGATCACGATCGACGGCAATCGCTACGAGACCGTCAGCGGCAACGAAAGCATCACCATCGAGAAGGATCAATCCCTCAGCATTTCCGGCAACAAGACGCTCTCGGTCGGCAAGAGGGAGTCGATCCGGGTCGACGACAGCCGCAGCGACAGCGTCGCGAAGGACGAAGAGAGGTCGATCGGCAAGAATCGCCAGACATCCGTGGGAGAGAACGACACCCTCAAGGTGATCAAGAACTTCCTGCTCGATGCAGGCGACTCGATTACGCTCAAGACCGGCTCGGCCAGCATCACGCTGAAAAAGGACGGCAAGATTACCATCAAGGGCCGGGACATCACGATCGACGGCGCCGGAAAGGTCAATATCAAGGCGTCGAGCGACGTGGCGATCAAGGGCAGCAAAATTACGCAGAACTAGACGCGTCCGGCGCTGCGGAGACGGACTATGGAGATGCTTGAACCTGTGGCCCTGCCGAGTGTGGTGGTCGACCGCACCAAGCCTTGCTGGTACTGCCAGGGGCAGAAGCCAGGGCAGGTCGAGAACAAGGAGAACGAGGATCCGGCAAGCCCCACGGGCCCCGTCGCCGGTCCGGAGAACGGCGAGCACAACGACGCATCGGAGCTGGGACGCAACCTCGGGAGCCGCCCGATTTGGAAAATCACGCACAAGGTCGAGGCCGAGGATCCCATCGCCGCCGGGACCGAGACCGAGGTCGTGCCGGCCGCGCATCACCTGCTTCCGGGGAATGCCTCGGTGAACAGGGCCAAGCCGCTCCACAAGTACATGGTCTGGAACGGGACGAATCCGAAGGGCTACAGGAATCCGATCGGTTACGACATCAACAGCGCCGACAACGGAGTCTGGCTGCCCGGGAACTATGCGGTCAGGAAGGACACCGACTTCGGGAAGAACTGGAGCAGCTTCCAGGGCCCGTTCAAGAACGCCTACGCCCGTGCCGCGATGCGGAACGCGGGGAATCTGCAGCTCCACGACGCGCACCCCTCGTACAACACGAACGTGCTCAACACTCTTCTCGAGATTGCGAGGAAGCTGGACGCTCTGCTGCAGGATGAGTCGAAGTGCCCGATGTGCGGCGAGGACCTCAAGGACAAGCTCGAGCCGCCGTACGGGCTCGTCGGCCGGTTGAACAGCCTGTCGGCCGAGCACAGGAAGCCATTGATCTTCACGGCCTCCAACAGGAAGGCCATCAACAGCGGCTACATAACCTCGAGCAGAGTCATCGGCGTCTATAGCTGAAGGTCCAGTGATGAGCCCGGTTGAGGAAGCCGCAGCACAGCCCACCTATTTCGTTCTTCGCGCAGCGCCCTCGATCGAATCCGAGCGCGCAGCGGAAGACGGATACATGGAGATCGAGGACTGGAAAAAGACCGAGGGATTCGAGGACTGGTCGGTGGGCCGCCCGGCGGCGCGACGGCCAGAGGGGCCGGTCGAGATCGACGTCGTCCCCTATCTCGATTACCGCGGTGGGCCGGATGAGTTCCTGGACCTGAATGTCCCGCTGATGTCAAAGCGGCTGAAAGAGACGATCCAGGCCGCCGGCGTCGATAACGTGAATTTCCATCCGGTCACGCTGCGCAATACCGTCACCGGGGAGACCTACGAATACTTCGCGTTCAACCTGATCGGACTGGTCGACGCCGTCGATCCGGGTCAATCGAACATCACCAGCCACGACGGAGACTTCCTCGGCGACAGCAGCATTACCGATCTGGCGGTCGACGAGGAGGCGGCGCGTGGGCTGCTGATGTTCCGGTTGAAGCAGAAGTTCTCCGTCATCCTGGTGCATCGGAAGGTCAAAGAGGCCGTCGAACGCGTGGGAATACCGTCGGTCAGGTTCATCGCGCCTCAGGACTTCATGGCACTGTGATTCAACCCATGATGTTCTTGTCGTTGTGAAACAGCGGATCTCCCAGGCGGCAGACGTTCTTGCCCTCGTACTTCACGTCGAATGAGTACAGCATGTACTCGCAGACGCCCTTGACCTTGTTGCTGATGACGCCCAGCGCCGAGCCGGCCTCGTCGCCGGTCGACATCATGTACTTGGCGTCTTTCGTCATCGGCATCTGACCGTCGTTCTTGACGGTCGTGGGGCCGGCGGTGGTGTCGGCCGATTTCCCCATGTTCGGATAGGGAATGGGGACGGGCCCTCCCGGTGTGGGCGTCTTGCAGACGTCGGGAAACACGGTGCTCATGCCGCCGCTGCCCTTGTGGGCCACTCCTCGTGAATTGGCGAAGACCGTCACTGGCATGTCCCTATCCTCGACACTCTCCTAGAACGCCGAACGGTTTGAAAGAGCCGACATTACGCAGCCTTTCGTGACTGGACTTCTGACAGATGGAGTGTCTCCAGGTTTTGAATCGCGCTCGCCCGCCGGAGGTCGAAGGTGTTCTTGCGGACGCCGACGTAGCGCGCGTGGTTTCCTTGCCGTTGGGAGATGTGCGCGAGTTTGTGTTCAATCTTCGTGCGCTCTCGCAGCGCTTCGCGTCCAGCGGCTG
>Ga0209172_10002508_pt1 | contig 32016 bp, 24 predicted proteins | sample LarsenN4metaG_FD_184113 | JGI IMG/M metagenome (GOLD analysis project Ga0209172, IMG submission 184113) | Hot spring sediment bacterial and archeal communities from British Columbia, Canada, to study Microbial Dark Matter (Phase II) - Larsen... ... | reverse complement strand
CCATCAGACAAGCGAGGCGGAGTTTGTTCGCCACCACATAAATGTCGAAAGCCCGACTGACGGCTGCCAGATTGTTCTCCTTCGTGCGCACCTGCGACTCGGTGGCGGCGTAGCGTTCCCACTCCAACTGATAAAGATGATGGTAAAAATTTCCGTCGCGGGGCATTTTTTCCAAACGCTCCCCCGCGCGCCGCAGGACGTGTTCGAGGGGTTTTTGCAAATTTTTTTGCCGGTAAACGGGCGCTAAATGCAAGTCAGCGAGCAAAGGTGTTTTTTCAAAAGCCCGCTGCGCCAAAAACGCCTCGACACAGCCGAGCAGATAGGACTGAAGATGCCGCCATTGGGCATCGTCGTAGGGTTGGTTGGGGTAAATTTGAGAAAAAGCAGTTTTGGCAAAATCGCCGTTCGCCGTCCATCGTCTGCCGTCTGCCGTTATTTCCCACAACTTCCACACATCTTCCCGCCGGTTGTGATAGGGGCTTTTTAGAAAAGCGGCGCATTCTTGCTTTTCGACAGACGTGAGTAATTCAAGTAAATTAAATAGTTTATTATCAGACATTTAATTTCTAAAAATCGTAAAATCAATTTTTGACAAAGGTAAAAATTTGTTGTTGTCGGGCGGAAAGTTTGCGTGAACTTTTGTACCGTGAAATTTCACCAAAAACGGACTGACTCAAACTCGCGGGCTTTCGGGTTCGCGTTACTTTCACGCCCGAATCGGGAGATTCGGCATACAATCCCGCACATTATGAACATGAAATCTTTTTTTTCACTGATTTTCTGCGTTTTGTTCGCTTCGCTCGCTGCCGAAGGGCAGGGATGGGAGCGGGTGTATCCGACCATTAGCAATGAATTCCAATCATCTGTAAAAAAGATTTTGCTAAACCCGGCAGGAGGGTACCTATTGTTGGTCAACCATGAAGATTGGGATTTGGGTTATTACAATTTCCATATTGTGGGTTTGAGCGAGGAGGGCGATATCTCTTGGATAAAAGAGTTTGATACTCCCTTCGCTATTAAAATGGTTGATTTTATTCAAACTTCTGATGGCGGTTATGCCGTTCTTTACAACAGATCAAGCTTTGGCTCAGTGTTGATGCGATTAAATGCAGACTTTGAACCAACATCCTCAGTTGAGTTTAATACGCTCTACCCCAATGTTAAAGTGTACGGGAAGCAGATAATTGAAAACAACGAAGGGTTTTGGATTGTCGGGAAAGACGATCCGAGTCCAAGCAGTTTAGGCATGGTGGCAGGTGTGGATGACTCAAGTAACCCGTTAGGACTGTCTTTGCTTAACTACGATGATATTTACAATTCGGGAGTTATTTTGGCAAATGATGGCGGTTTTCTAACAGCAAACGACGGCAACAAGGATGCAATTGGCACATCTCGAATTTTTGTAAGGCGATATTCAAGCTCGGGCATGGATGTTATTTGGGAAAAAGAATTGAATGGAGGAGGGAATTGGATTGGATTTGGCGATATCACAGTTGCGCCTGACGGTGGTTATGTGATTGCCGGAGCTCAGGGAAGTGGTTCTGAGGTCACTTTGATAAAGATTGATGAGCAAGGCAATATCGTTTGGCAAAAATCCTTTTCGCAGCAACCTGGCCAGCCTGCCATTCTCGGAAGTTGTAAAATAACGCCTTGTGTTGATGGAAACAGTTATTGGGCCATATTAAACACCGCTAATTCTGGTGCAAGTATAGTCCTGATGAAATTTGATTTGCAAGGTAACAATCTCCTGACAAAATACTTTGGCGGGACGAACGACAATGAATTTGCCCTTACTGTTTCAGGAACTAATGATGGCGGATGTGTAATCGGTGCAACAAGTACCGGACTTAATCGCTGGTTGCCTTTTATCATCAAAACGGATAGCCTTGGAAATACATTTTCAAGTGCTGTTGCCGGAACAGTCGCTTTCGACATTGACAATAACTGCATTGCCGACACCATTTCTCTATTGCCCAAGATTCCTGTATCAGTACTCCAAAATGGTCAGATCGTCGCTGCCGCAAATGTCGGTCCAGACGGGGAATATTTGATTGGTTTAGACAGCGGCACCTATCAAATCTCTGTCCAACTCCCAAGTGCCGCTTGGGTAATTTGTGACCCCGACACGCTCAATATTTCTGTCAACAACGGTGATACGCTCACCAGTGTGGATTTCGTGTTGCAATACAATCCTCAACCCCTCGACAGCATCTATGGCTACGCTTTCCACGACATCGACGGCGATTGTTTCCGCGATTCGTTCGAGACGGCTGGTTATGAGGGCTGGCCGGTTTACCTTTATATTTATGAGAATGGAGCCGTTATTGTCGCCGACACGGTCTTGACCGGCCCGAATGGGTACTACGTTTTTGATGAATTGACCGGCGCGACAAATGAAATGTACGCCAACCTCATCATACCGGGGCCGCCGTTGGGTAGCGGGCTGTTGTGTCATCCTACCAATTGCCCGTTGGAGGAAGTGTTTGGTTTCCCATCCGGCCTTAGCCATCAGTCCAATATCGCCTTTAACTGCGACTCCCTTCCGCCTTGCCCTTTGATTGAAGTTGACATCGCTACCAACGTGATACGGCCTTGTTCTACAAGCGTTTATCACATCAACTATTGCAATATCGGGGTCGAACCCGCCAGCGATGCCTACATCGAAGTCACTTTCGACGCAGGGTTGGATGTCACCGCTTCCAGCATCCCCTGGAGTTCGGCGAACGGCAACACTTACACTTTTGACCTCGGCTACCTTGCCTCCGGTCAATGCGGCAATTTCGACATCACGGTGCTGGCTTCTTGCGACGACCCGAATGGCACGACCTACTGCGCCGAAGCCCATGCTTTCCCTGATACTTGCTCCCTCCCGCCCGGCCCGAACTGGGACGGCTCCCAAATCGAAGTGACTGCCGAATGTACCGGCGACTCGGTCATTTTCACCATTCAAAATGTCGGCATGGGCAATATGCTGAACCCGCTGGAATACATCGTTATCGAGGACAATGTGCTGTTGATGCAAGGTGATTTTGTACTCGAAGCAGGCGAGCAAACGCAAATCGCCTACGCGGCAAACGGCTCATTTTTCCATCTCGCAGCCGGCCAGGCGCCCGGATTTCCCGGCCTCAATACACCCATTGCGTGGGTGGAAGGCTGCGGCAACAGCGGCAACGCGAGTCTCGGTTTTGTCAATCAATACGCGCTCGGCGACGAGGACGTTTGGCTCGATGTATTCTGCCTGGAAAGTGTCAATTCCTACGACCCGAACGACAAAAACGGCTTCCCGCGCGGCTACGCCGATGAGCATTTTATCGAACAAAACGTTGACATCGAATATCTTATCCGTTTTCAAAATACCGGCACAGCGCCAGCCTATCAAGTCGAAATCCGCGACACGATTCCCGTCGAATGGCTCGATCCCGCCACCGTGCGACCCGGCGCGAGCAGTCACGAATATGTGTGGGATATGCAGGGCAACGGCGTGGTCGTGTTCAAATTCCCCGGCATCGTGCTGCCCGACAGCGCCGCCAACTTCGACGCTTCGCAAGGTTTTGTAAAATTCCGCGTCAGCCAGCGCAAGGATGTTCCGTTGGGAACGAAGATTGAAAATACGGCGGCGATTTTCTTCGATTTCAACCCGCCGATTATCACGAATCAGACTTTGCACACCGTCGGCAAAAACTTTATTCTGACAAAAACGGACGGTCCCCGGATTCCGAATTTGCACGTGAAAATTGTCCCGAATCCCGCCCGCGAACAAGTGCGGGTGCAAATAGCAGGCTTGGAAAACGGAGATGAAGACTTGACGTTCGCCCTTTACTCCGCTGTCGGTCAGCCGGTATTAAATGGAAAATTCAACGGCGCCAATTTCGAGTTTCAGGCCGGACAATTGCCCGAAGGCGTTTATTTTTATGAAATTCGGCGGGAAGGAAAATTGGAAGCAACCGGGAAATTGATTCGGCTTTAAAACCGGCTTGGGCCCTATAAAACATGCGGCGGCACGATTTCAAGTCGTGCCGCCGCCATTATTTTCTAAACCTCTGAAACCTTATTTCTTCGGATAAACGTACAATTGTACATCCTCTTCGCTCACCGTCTGGTCGCTGAGGATAAAGAGGCGCTCGATGACGTTCGCCAGTTCGCGGATATTGCCCGTCCAGTTGTAGTCTTGGAGGGACTTGACGGCGCCGGGGGTAAAAGTTTTGGGCGGATGGCCGTAGTCGTCGGCGATGCGGCGGTTGAAATGCTCGATAAGCAGCGGAATATCGTCGCGGCGCTCGTTGAGCGAGGGCACTTTGACGACGATGACGGCGAGGCGGTGATAAAGGTCTTCCCGAAAACGGCCTGCTTCGATTTCGGCGCGGAGGTCTTTGTTGGTAGCGGCCAGCACGCGCACGTCCACCTTTATTTCTTTGGAGTCGCCCACGCGGACGATTTTGCTTTCCTGCAAAGCCCGCAGCACTTTGGCTTGCGCGTCGAGGCTCATGTCGCCGATTTCGTCCAAAAACAAGGTGCCGCCGTTGGCTGCTTCGAACTTGCCGGGGCGGTCGGCGATAGCGCCGGTGAATGAGCCTTTTTTATGACCAAAGAGTTCGCTCTCGATTAGTTCTGCCGGGATGGCGGCACAGTTTACCTCGACGAGCGGGCCGTCGGAGCGATTGCTTTTTTCATGAATCCAGCGCGCCACGAGTTCTTTGCCCGTGCCATTTTGCCCGGTGATGAGCACACGGCTGTCGGTCGGCGCTACTTTTTCCAGCATTTTTTTGATTTCCAAAATCGGCCCGCTTTCGCCGATCATGTTCACGCCTTTGCTGCTTTTCACTTGTTTGCGCAGAATTTGGGTCGTGTTCACGAGGTCGGCGCGTTCGAGCGCATTGCGGACGGTGATGAGCATCCGGTTCAAATCCGGCGGCTTGGAGATGAAGTCGAAGGCTCCTTTTTTCACGGCTTCGACGGCGGTGTCGATGGTACCGTGACCGCTCACCATGATGACGGGGGTTTCGGGCGAGAGGATTTGCAGGCGTTCGAGCGCCTCGATGCCGTCCATTTTCGGCATTTTGATGTCGGTGATGACGACATCGTACTTTTCTTTTTGTACTTTCGACACGCATTCCAGCCCATCCATCGCTTCGTCCACGTCGTATCCTTCAAATTCAAGGATGTCGCGCAGGGTGCGGCGGATAGGCATTTCGTCGTCCACAATCAGGATTTTGGCCATAGAAAAATTAAGTCATTAAAGTTATTAAAAGGCTTTTAGCGTTGTGATGGCAGTTTTTCTCGATGCTCGTTCCTCACATCCCACTTTTGTTTCAAGGGCGGGGCACAAAGAAAAATTCTTTCGTCCAGTTCGCCCCTATGCCGCGCGGTTATTTTTCCGTAGAGTTTCTATTTTTGGAAAACAGCGCGTGCTACCTTTGTTTGAGCGCACCCGCGCAAAATGCAATCACTAAAAATTCTTACATCATGCAAACCAAAACAATTCTCTCATTGCTCCTTATCCTGTTTGCCGCTGCCACGCTGCCGGCACAGGTCGTCAAAGAAACCGAAAAAATGATGTCATTTGGCAGCAGGCCTTGCTTCCGAATGGAATTTCCCAATGCCACTACCGATATGGTGGAAGATTTGTGGAAAAACTTTGCCAAGAAAAACTTTGGCGCAAAACTCAAGAAAAAAGGCGGCGAATGGTCGGCCAACGACCTAAAATCAGCTATGATGGGCCCCGATCCATTTTCCCTGTATTCTACCACCGAAAAAACCGGCACAGGCGTAGCGCTCAATGTCTGGCTCGACGAAGGCTCCGGCTTTCTCAACAGCCGCGACAATCCCTCCCGCGCGCGAGAGATTTCTGCCGCGCTCAAGCAGTTTTTCTTTGATGTGCGCCGCGCTACCTACGACCAGCAAGTTAAAGACGAAGAGAAAAAATTGAAGGATCTGGAAAAGAATAACCAGAACATGGCCAAAACGACCAAGGACCTGGAAAAAAGTATCGAAGACTACAAAGCAAAAATCAAAAAGGCCGAAGAGGAAATCCTACGGCTGGCAAAAGAGCAGGAAGTCGGCATGATAAACATTGACAATCAGCGCAAAGTGATCGAAGAAGTGAGGCAGCGAAAACTAAATGTAGAAAGTGAGGGAAATTGAAGGCGATTTTACCCACTTTTTGTTTAAAAAACTCCCGTCATGGCTTGCTATGACGGGAGTTTGAATTTTGTTTTTTGCACAAAATAAAAAGAAGCGGCAGATTTCAGGAGAAATCGGTAGCCAATGATAAGAATTTCCACCCTGAAAAAGTTTTATTTCCCGGAGTAAAAGACTTTTGTTTTTAAAACATAAATTTTTAATTTTGTGGGCGAAAACGAAGAGAAAAAAACTTTTGCACTGTGGAAAATTTACATTCTCTTAACGAAGTACCGCTATCCAAAATCCTCAAGTGCGAAATTTTCATCCCCGCCGCCAATACCTAAACGCTTGCTCCTTACAACTTTAAGATATTTTCCTTTCCGTCAATCGAGTCAGTTTTAACTCATATTCGCAGTGTGGAAAACCAAAAACCAATGTGGATAACTTGGCAAATATAGACTGTTATCAACAGGCAAGTCCGGGGTTTTCCACAAATTACAGGCCACACGGATTGTTTGGAAATCGCACTGGCCCGAATTTCAAAGTACGTTTGTCGCCCGCCAGAATCTGTACAAATCGAAAATTTTCTGCTTAATGAACGAATCCAACACGAACGGTCCGAATGGGAACCCCCAGAACAAGCGCAGCCAACGGAATGCGAACAATCAGGACGGCCTTTCCAACTATGTTTTCGGCAAAGTGCAGCCCCAGGCTATCCCGTTGGAAGAAGCCGTGCTCGGCGCCCTGATGCTCGACCGCGAGGCACTGCCGATGGTGATGGATATCCTGCGCCCCGAAAGCTTTTATCTCGAAGCGCACCAACTCATCTATCGCGCCATCATCCGGCTGTTCGAACGTTCCAATCCTGTTGATTTGCTGACTGTTACGGAAGAATTGCGCAAAGCCGGCGACCTCGACAAAGTCGGCGGCGGATACTACCTTGTGGAACTCAGTCATCGCGTTGCCTCGGCAGCCAACATCGAATACCACGCCCGCATCATTGCCCAAAAACACATCCAGCGCGAACTCATCAGCGTCAGCACCCGCACCATCCGCGACGCCTACGAGGATACGACCGACGTGTTCAACCTGCTCGACGATGCTGAAAAAGGTTTGTTCGCCATCACGCAGAATAACCTCAGCCGCAGCTACGAGAGCATGGGCTCCCTCAGCAGCCGGGTGCTGAAACAAATCGAAGAATTGGCAGGAAAAACGGACGGCCTTACCGGCGTCCCAAGCGGATTCACCGACCTCGACAGAATCACCTCGGGGTGGCAACCTTCTGATTTGGTGATTATTGCGGCACGACCAGGTATGGGTAAAACCTCTCTCGTGCTTGCGCTCATGCTCAATGCCGCCAAAGATTTTGGAAAAGCCGTCGCCATGTTTTCCCTCGAAATGGCCAGCACCCAACTCGTGCAACGCCTCATTTCGATGGAAGCCGAAATACCCGGCTCCAAAATGCGCAATGGCAAACTCGAAGATTACGAGTGGCAGCAACTACAGACAACGGTGGAACGCCTCAACTCTGTCCCTATATTTATTGACGATACGCCTGCCATCAACATCTTCGAACTCCGCGCCAAATGTCGCCGCCTCAAAATGCAGCATGACATCCAGTTGGTCATCATTGACTACCTTCAGTTGATGACCGGGGCTTCAGAAAACAACCGCAATGCCAACCGCGAACAGGAAATCGCCAGTATCTCGCGCGCGCTGAAAAGCCTTGCCAAAGAACTCAACGTGCCGGTCATCGCACTCGCCCAGTTGAGCCGGGCAGTGGAGGTGCGCGGCGGCAGCAAAAGGCCTCAACTAAGTGACTTGCGCGAATCGGGCTCCATCGAACAAGACGCTGATATCGTGTCGTTTATCTACCGCCCGGAATACTACCAAATCCTCGAAGATGAAAATGGACAAAGCCTGAAAGGCATCGCGGAAATTATCATCGCCAAACACCGACATGGCGCGCTGGACACCGTGCGGCTCAAATTCACGGATACTTTTGCCAAATTTGGCAACCTCGACGACCCTGCTTTTGCTGGTCTCCACGATCCACTCGCGGGTCCATTTTCACCCAGCGTCATCACCATGCCGTCGCGCATGAACGAAGAAGACATTCCTTTCTGAAAATAAAAAATCTGCCGGACTTCCAAGAAATCCGGCAGATTTTACACCTGAAAGCATCTGCGCAGCGTCAGAGACTCACTTTTCAATCGTTTTCTTTTCTGCTTCGCGTATGCCCTGACGGATTTCGTCCTCTACCGAGTTTTTCGCGTTGTTGAATTCGCGAATACCCTTGCCCAAGCCGCGCATGAGTTCAGGGATTTTTTGACCGCCGAACAACAACAACACTACGAGAAAAATCAAAACAAATTCCGTAGCGCCAAGATTGCCGAGGAATAAAAGTGTGGAAATCATAGTCGTCAAATTTTTGAATGTTGGAAAATACGGCTTTTGGGCGCAGTTTATTGCATTTCCTCTTTGACCAGAAAGGCCTGACAAAGTTACGTCGCCAACGACGCAAATCGTATTCGTTTGCAACAATTTAACGGAGAAGGATTTTTATGCCCAACCACTTGTTCGCCCCATTGTTTTTCTTCGGAAATTTGCCTTAAAACCTGCTGCAAATGCTCATGCAAATCAGAGACATCATCGCCACCCTCGAAGCCGTCGCTCCACCGCATTTACAGGAATCGTATGACAATGCCGGTCTTATCGTCGGTCATCCCGACATGGTCGTGACGGGAGTTTTATTTTGTCTCGACTCGACAGAAGCTGTTGTAAACGAAGCAGTTGAAAAAGACTGCAATCTCATCGTCGCCCATCACCCCATCGTATTTCGGGGATTGAAACGCTTCAACGAAACGACTTATGTGGAGCGGACAGTCATGCAAGCCATCCGGCAAAACGTGGCGATTTATGCCATTCATACCAACCTCGACAACGTGTACCGGCAAGGCGTAAATGCCAAAATTGCTGAAAAAATCGGCCTTCAAAACACCCAAATCCTGGCGCCCAAAGCAGGTTTCGATGCAAGTACAGGCGCAGGATTGATTGGAGAGTTGGCTTCAGAAATGCCCGAAATGGATTTTTTACGCCACACAAAAAATGCTTTGTTGGCAGGTTGCATAAGGCACACCGCCCTTCGGGGCCGCCCCGTTCGCACGGTGGCCGTTTGTGGCGGAAGCGGCAGTTTTTTGCTTCCGGACGCCCTGAAAGCCGATGCCGACGCCTTTGTCACTGCCGATTTCAAATATCACGAATTTTTCGATGCAGAAGGTAAACTCGTCATCGCCGATGTCGGCCACTTTGAAAGTGAACAATTTACAATCGAACTTTTATACGAGATTGTGCGCGAAAAATTCCCTACCTTTGCGCTCCATTTAACGAAAACGAACACAAACCCCGTTTTTTACCTTTAAAAATCGAACTCACCACTCAATTCATTCACTCACCACATACTAAGAATGGCTGTAGAAGCATCTGTTGTAGAAAAACTCCGCTCCCTTTGGAATTTGCAACAAATTGACTCCCAATTGGACGAAATCCAAATCCTCAAAGGCGAATTGCCGATGGAAGTCTCCGATTTGGAAGACGAAATCGCAGGGCTCGATACCCGCGTAAAAAAACTGAAGTCAATTCTCAAAGAGAGCGAACAGGAAATCTCTAAAATGCAGGCGATGGCCAAAGAAGCCGACGCCAACATTAAAAAATACATGAAACAGCTCGATGAAGTCCGCAACGACCGCGAGTACGAGGCGTTGCAAAAAGAAATCGAACTGGCAAAACTCGACATCCAACTGTCTGAGAAAAAAGTCCGCGAGGCTAAAGCAGGGCTGGAGACAAAAAAAGACAGCCTGTCCGTAGCGGAAGCCAAGATGGAGGCCAAGCAAAAAGAACTCGAGGCCAAAAAAGTCGAGTTGCAAAGCATCATCGAAAAAACGGAAGAAGAAGAAAAACGCCTTCGCACCCAAAGCGAAAAGGCGCGCAATGGTATCGAAGAACGCCTGCTCAATGCCTACGACAAAACGCGCCGCACTTATCGGAACGGACTTTCAGTAGTCACAGTAGAGCGCAATTCTTGTGGCGGATGCTTCAACAGCGTACCTCCTCAGGTGCAGCTCGAGATCGGTTTACATAAAAAAATCATTGCGTGCGAACACTGCGGTCGTATCCTCGTTGACCAATCCATCGCTCATCCGGAGAGCGTTGTCGAAGCGTAATCCGACCTGTCCGACAGTTAATTTTGAATTAAAACCCTTTGGAGAATGCCCCTCCAAAGGGTTTTTTCGTTTTAAAATAAACTATTTTCAGATTTTTCGTCGGAAAAATTGTTAAAATCGCTGGATATTTCAAGAGTTATTCGTTCCTTGCAAGCGTTTTTTTAATAATCTGTTTCAACATGCCTATGTACCCGTATCGGTCTTCTCGTATTTTCGTATTGCTGGCCTGCCTGCTGGTCTTTTCTAAAGCGCAGGGTCAAACTTTTGCTGTCTACGATAGCCTGCCTCAGCTCATCTCCCGTATTCAACAAGCCGGCAACTCTACTTTGGTGCTCAACTTCTGGGCGACCTGGTGCAAACCTTGCGTCGAAGAATTGCCTTGCTTCGAAGAACTGCGCAAGCAATATGCCGACAAGAATGTGCAGGTGATACTTGTGAGCCTCGATTTCAAGAGCCAACTGGAGAAAAAATTCATTCCGTTTCTGAAAGCGCAACAACTCAAATCGGAAGTGGTCTTGTTTGCTGACCAGGATGTCAACAACTGGATACCTTACATTCATTCCGAATGGGATGGCGCGATTCCGGTCACAGTGGTTTTTAAAGGTAAAACAAAAGCCATCTCGCACGGAAAATTTGACGAATACGCGGATTTGGAAAAGTTTATATTGCCGTTTGTGAATAACACGGTCAATATTCCTATCGAAAATTTGGTGAATTGCAACGGCAAATAACTCGGTCCTGACCTTACCCCGGTTCAGGAGTTGGATTTGTCGTTCCGGATATTAACACGCTGTCATTTATCCCATTCATCGTTCATTTTTTTCTTTTATTCATGAAAAGTCTCGTCTTCGCGGCTTTTGTGCTGGCAAGTACCTTGTTACTTTTCAGCGCCACCGCCCCCTCCGGTTACGTAGTCGGTGACAAAGCCGACGATTTTTCCCTTAAAAATGTGGATGGCAAAATGGTGTCCCTTTCAGATTTTAAGGATGTGAAAGGCTATATTGTCATTTTTACCTGCAACCACTGCCCTTACGCTCAGATGTACGAAGAGCGTATCATCGCCTTACACAACAAGTACAAACCCAAAGGTTTTCCTGTCATCGCCATCAACCCGAACAGCCCTTCCATCGTACCGGAGGATAGTTACGAGGAGATGCAAAAACGGGCCCGGGAGATGAAATATCCTTTCCCATACGTTTTCGATGAAGAACAAACAGTATATCCCAAATACGGCGCTACCCGCACCCCCCATGTATTCATCCTGGACACGAATTTCGTTGTGCGCTATATTGGCGCCATTGACGATAACCCGGAACTGGCTTCGCACGTGAAAAAACGCTACACCGAAAATGCCCTCGACTCCATATTGCAAGGCAAAAAACCCAACCCGGATTATACCCTTGCCATTGGATGTACTATAAAAAAAGCACCTGGCAGGAAGTAAAAGATTGACAACCTGTCATTTAGAAAAATAATACTCACACGATGGCCGGTTCTTGCAAAGGAACCGGCTTTTCTTTTTTATCCCGAATCAACCATCGTACCAGTACCGGCGCCAGCAATAAATCGCAAAACAAGGCGCCTGCCAACGTGGCACTCACCAGCAAACCTACCGTGACCGATGGCGGATGAATTGAAAACAACATCACCAGAAAACTGAAAAACAGGATAATACTGCCCAAACACATAGCCTTCCCGGTTTCGGCCAAAGTGACGCGCAGCGACTCCTCCACTGAAAGCCCCCGGCTTCGGCAGAGTTTGAAATTGCTTAAAAAATGCACCGTGTCGTCCGTAGCGATGCCAAAAACGATACTGAAAACCGTAGCGATGCCCGCCTCCAGCGGAATGCCGAGATAGCCGATGAGCGCGCCGGCAAAAAACAACGGGAATACATTGGGCACACAAAATACCAGCACCATTCGCCAGTTTTTGAACAATAAGGCCATGATGAAGGCCACAATCAGTACTGACGGAATCAACCCTTGCAACATATTGTCGCGGATGTAAGCCGAGTTTTTATCCAAAATCACCCCTGTTCCGGTAATCTTGAATTTTGCTACCGAAGAATCCGTATTAGCGCGCCACCAATTTTCCACGCTCGTTTGCATCATTTCCACCGTATCGCGCCCGACATCCTGCATCCGCCCGGTGATGCGGGCTTTGTCGCGATTTTTGCTCAGCAAAACATTGGCAAAAGAGGGCGGCGCTTTGTCGGCAAGTCGCTGATAGCGTTCGAACTCCGCCAAACTGTCTGGCAAACGATAGGCTTCGGGCCGGTTGCCATAGCTCATCGCGTGGAGGCTCCGGTAGAGGTCGTTGGCCGAGGCAAGCGTCTTTACGAAGGGGTAACTCCGCACATGGTTTTCCACTTTATCCATTTCACGCAGCACCTCGAAATCGTCCGCTTTATAGCCATTTTGAGGGAAAACAGCGATCTCGACGGGTCGAAACCCTGAAAACTTTTGTTCGAAATAAAGAAAATCAGCTGTGAGTTGTCGCCCACGCGGCAGGTTGTTTTTAATGCGGTAATTGGTGTTGATCAGGGAAATACCGACGAGGCAAAATGCCAATAATCCGACAGAAACCCAGGCAATTTTTCGACCATTCGCCTTCGTAAATCTGTAAGTCCATGCCATGAATTTTCCCCAAAAAGCGTATTCAGGAGTAAATTTTATCAACTGCTCCGTGCGAAAACGCGGCAACATCGCCCACAACCACCCATAAATGACAAAAAAAGCCGTGACTACGCCAATCGCCGCGTTCACTCCGAAACCCTGAATCGGCGCCGTGCGATTGGTCAGCAACGAAGCGAAACCGATAGCCGTCGTGATACAAGTAATAAAGGTGGCGAGACCAATTTCTTTCAAAGTAATACGAATAGCCGTCTGGCGGTCGTGGCCTTTCTCCAACTCATCGAGATACTTGCTCAGAATATGAATCGTATCGGCCACCCCTACGATACACATCAAAATCGGGTAAAGCGCGGCCAACGCATTCAGTTCGCGCCCCAGGGCACTCAACACGCCGAGGAAAAACAGCAACGCCAGCCCAATGCCCGCCATCGCGATAAAGACTGACCACCAACGTCTGAAGATGAAAAACAAAATCGCCACTGCCAGCAAGGCGGCAATCACGGTGGAGACGGCTACTTCCCGCATCTCCATGCGCACCATTTCCTTTTGAAAATACGCACGCCCGAGCAAGTGCACTTCGTCGAACTGGTACGTTTTCAAGAGATTATTCAGCGCGTCCATCAGTTCTTCCGCCTGTTCGAGGGAACTGCGGTCAACAGTTTTGAGCAGAACGCTCAGTGCGGTACCGTCTTCGGAGATAAGATTGTGTACGAGCCGCTGGTCTTGCAAAACCCGTGCGCGGTCAGTAGCGTAATAACTCGTGTCGCTGATGTGAACTGCCGGCACGGCTGTGACGCCAAAAGGCGTTTTGAGCGGGTATTGCATTTTCGTCAGCGACATGGACGACGTGACATGCGGCAATTCGCCCGCCTTCACCGTAAAATCGTGAAATTTCTCCAGAAAAGTCTGATCAAAAATCCCTTCACGACGCTCTACGGCAACGAGCAGAAAGTTGTCGTCGGTCTCAAACTCTTTGATGTAATTTTTAAAAAATTCGTATTCGGGGTCACCCTGGGGAAAAAACTGTTCAAAATCGAAGGAGAACTTGAGCCGGGTGAGCAAAAAAAGGCTGGCGACCGTGAGGAGACCATAGAGCCCAAGCAGGAGGTTGCGGTTTCTGTTCGATTGCATACTGCGTCGAGGAGAATAATCAGTATCAATCTTTCGGTTTAACCCGGAGATGACCTGTTTTTTGACAAATGCACTCGAAAAACCACCGCGCAGGAAAAACGTTTGAAATTTTCAGAAAAATGCTGCGGTTTGGAACGGGTATAAATTTGTAGCCATAAAAATGGCCGCTGCATCGCTGCGGCGGCCATCGTGAATCCTGAAACCCCGGGCTTTTATTTACCCAGTTTTCCGCGCCATTCCTGGATGGCTTCCTGAATAGCCGCCTGGCGATTCTCCGGGTCAGGGTGCGTGCTTTGAAATTCGGGGGTACGGTTGGAGCCAGCGGCTTGCTTCAACACTTCCATTACCTGGATCAAATATTCGGGATTGTAACCTGCTTCGAGCATAAAACGCACTCCGAGGTTATCGCTTTGCAGTTCCTGGTCGCGGCCATATTTCATGGTGATCATATTTGCCACCGACTGTGCGATGTAAGCTGTGTTGGGGTTGGAAGGATCGTAAGTCGCCATCGTGACGGCGCCTGTAAGTCCTTGAGCCAGTTCCATTTGCGCCATGCGCTCGGCGCTGTGACGCGCCACAACGTGACCGACTTCGTGACCGAGCACACCGGCGAGCATGTCTTCACTGAGTGTTTGGCCATCCGAGGTGAGGCGCATGAGCAAACCTTCAGTGATGAAAATCTGGCCCCCGGGCAGCGCGAAAGCATTGATGGTTTGCGGGTCGGCGAGCAGGTGAAAGTCGTACTGATAAGGCGTTTGCCGGGCCGCCGAGTTCTGCACAATTTTTTGTCCGACTTGCTTGACGATAGCCGTCGCTTGCTGATTGCTGCTCAGGCCCCCCATTTCCTGCGCCATTTGCGGGGCGCTTTGCAGGCCGAGCGCGATTTCCTGTTCCGGTGACATCGCGATGTGTTGGGTTTCGCCGGTGATAGTGTTCGTGGTGCTGTTCGAGTAATATTTGCACAAAGCAAAACCCGCCAGCACGACGGCGATAAGCAGTTTGATGGGAATGCCGCTGCGTTGATTTTGACCGAACATAGTTTTTCTTGTTTTGTGATGAAAATAAAACGGGCGAAAGGTTTTTGCCTTTCGCCCGCTAAGATAGATTTTTTCAAAAATCCTGAACTGGAGATTTAATTGAACAAATCCCGCATATCCTGGTCATTATCCTCGTCATCTTTCAAATTCCCGGTCAGAAAATCCTTGAACACCCACTTGGTCTGGATAAACTCTTTGCTCAAAACTTCAAATTCGGCGAGGCCATGCAGGGCAAGTTCCATAAAGGTGTAAATCTCGAACTCGTCCACTTTCGCCGTTTCGGCCACTTTTTTCAAACCCGCCACCTGGTCAAGTTCCTGAAAAAACTTTTTACCAGGCAAGTCGGTGAGTAAATCCACTGTGTTTCCGGCCGAAAACCAGGCCTTTACCACCCCGTAAGGGTCGCGCTCCTGACCGCGTTTGAGTTTGGCCGGGTTGGGAAAATGCTGCAAAAAAACCTTCTTGACAGCCTGACCAATGAGGTGGAGTGCCACTGCATAGGGGCCTTCCTGCTCGCCTTCGTACACCATTTCCACCTTGCCGGTGATGGCCGGGATGACGCCCCAAAAGTCGGTGATGCGGGCGGTCGTTTTGTCCTCGCCGTTGCGGAGCATCCGGCGTTCGGCGCTGGAGTAAAGATTTTCGTAGGCAGCGATGGTGAGGCGGGCGCTCACGCCGCTTTTTTTGTCCACAAACTCACTATCGCGGGCAGCGAAAGCGATTTCTTCAATCAAATTTTTCAAAACTTCAGGAATCCGAATCCGCTCGCGCTGGCTGGCCGTGATGCGGGCTTCCTGCTCGGTGATGCGGCGGCTGATGTCCACCGAAGTCGGGTAGTGCGTCGTGATTTGGCTTTCGATACGGTCTTTGAGCGGGGTGATGATGCTGCCGCGATTGGTGTAATCTTCGGGATTGGCGGTGAAAACAAACTCTACGTCGAGCGGGAGGCGCAGTTTGAAACCCCGGATTTGCATATCGCCTTCCTGCAACACGTTGAACAGGGAAACCTGAATCCGCGCCTGCAAGTCGGGCAACTCGTTGATGACGAACAAACAACGGTGCGCGCGGGGAATGAGGCCAAAGTGAATGACGCGCTCGTCCGAATAAGGGAGGCGCAAATTGGCGGCCTTGATCGGGTCCACATCGCCCACGAGGTCGGCGATGCTCACGTCGGGCGTGGCAAGTTTTTCCACGTATCGCTCGTCGCGGTGCAGCCATTCGACAGGGGTGTCGTCGCCTTTTTCGGCAACCAAATCTTTGGCAAAACGGCTGATGGGCGCGAGCGGGTCGTCGTTGAGTTCGCTGCCTGCCACGACGGGGATGTATTCGTCCAGAAGGTTGATGAGCATGCGGGCGATGCGGGTTTTCGCCTGCCCACGCAAGCCGAGCAAAATCATGTTGTGCCGGCTCAAAACAGCGCGTTCCACATCGGGCAGTACCGTGTCGTCGAAGCCGAAAACACCGGGGAAAATGGTTTCTTTGCTTTGGATTTTCTGGATGAGGTTGGCGCGGAGTTCTTCCTTGACGGAGCGGGGCTGATAACCACTTTTTTTCAACTCGCCGAGCGTGCGAATCTGGAGGATGTTTTTCATGGCTGCCTTAACAGCAGCGTGCCGCTATTGTTTTTTTGACTCGTACTTTTTGAAATTTTGAGAGGGGGCAATGGGTTTTTGCCAGTCTTGCATTGTAGGTTTTTTACTGGGTATGGGTTTCAGAATTTTACCCCGGTCATTGGTATTGGGCTCAGGAGAGGGCACAGGGCGGAAATTACCACTGCCACCACCGCTACCCGGAATATTTGCAACTACGTTTCGCCTTGCGGGCAGTGTTTGTTGCAAAACCACGCCGGAAGCAAGAGCCTTGACGCTATCTTTTTGAGCCGTCGGGAAGCGATAGATTTGGTAAATTTCTTTTATCTGCGCTTCGCTCAGTCCTATTTCAACCAACATATTCTGGGTCATGCACCAATCAATCGCTTCCTGACCGTTGCGCGGTTTGCTATGTTCGTTCCAGGGAAATTTTCCAAAAACGGAACTGCTGTCCGTTTCAAAACTCGATTCGTTTTTATCATTTTCAGTAAAATACCATCTCACTTCGGCACCCAGATACGTCCCCCCTATTAAGGAAAGAGCGAAGAAAAATATTATCTGGCCGGTCAGTTTCAGGATGGCATTCGTTGAAATATCCGTTCCGGAAGCAGAAGTCGCTATCTTGGTTTTGCTAAAGAGTGCAGGAAGGAGACTGCCGACTGAGGCTACTGCGCCGATGGAGGCTGTGATAAATACGCCTGCTACGGGCGTCGAAGAAGCGCCGAGCAAGTAACCGAACAGTAGTGCCAGAAGGGAAATGCCGAGGAAAAGCCAGAATTTGGCTGATTGGGAGATTTGCATGTTAAAGGAATTTTGGTTCGCCACAAAAGTGAACGGGAGCGGCTTAAAGACCGATTAAGCACCTGCCAAATTGCTATAAAATCGCTCTTAACTCCCGTCGTGTTGCGCCGTTTCTACCCGCTCTCTTCTTTGATCGCGCAACACGGCGATTCCCGCGTTCAACTCAAAGCCAATGAGCAGAATCATGCAGTTCAACTGAATCCAGAGCATCAGTACGACAAGTGTCCCGATAGAGCCGTAGAGGGCGTTGTAGTTGCCAAAATTGTCCACATAAAAAGAAAATCCCCACGAAGTCAGGATGGAAAGCGGGGTGGCAAGCGCTGCGCCGGAATTGAAAAACGGAATTTTGCGACGCGTGGACGACCCGTAGCGGTAAATCGTGGAAAACAGCGTATAAAAGAGCAAAATCACTACCACCCAACGCAACGAGAAAAAGGCAAACCTCGACAGCACATCCACTTTTACAAACTGAAAAACGAGGTTGAGAATCGTGTTTCCCAAAATCACAAAAATCACGGAAGCAACCAGCACAATCCCTACCAGAAAAGTTAACTGTATGGCAATCAGTCGTTTTTGAAAATCAGTGCGCCGCTTGAAAGTGGTTTTGTAATCTTTTTCCAAACCCTTCATCATGGACAACATCCCGTTGGAAGCGAACCAGATGGCAAGGAAAAAACCGAACGACAAGAGTCCGCTTTGAGGCTTGGTCGCAATTTCCTTGATCGTATTGAAGAGCATATCGCCGGCTGAACCCGGCATGATTTCATCAATATTATCCTTAAGTAAATCTTCAAATTGCTGGCTTTTCCCGCCCGTCTCTACCCGCATCTCGTACAAAGGCGTGTAAGGCAGGAGCGTAATCAGCACGATGATGGAAGGGAAAATCGCCATAAAAAGGCTGAAAGCCATCGAATTGGCGCGGGTAGTGATGGCATCGTCGCGGGTTTCTTTCTCGATAAACTTCAGGAGATTGTACAAAGGCACGCGTTGCAGGCCAGGCAACGTGTGTGTTTTCGACCACTCCACCAACTGCAGCCAAAGCGGGTGATGCACAAAATAATGATAGACGCGAACAGCAAAACCGACTACTTTCTCTACCAAAACCTGTATTTGGTGAGCGATAGTGTGAAAAACGCGAACAATGAAATCAGTTTTGCTCATGGTTTTGTATCGCCACGAAGTTGCTTGTTTTGCTACGGATTTTTACGGATTTTCGCAAAGTCAGTCTCTTCTTTTCTCTTTGAAAATCCGTGCAAATCTGTGGCAGGCAACCTCGCGGCTAAAAATACGGCCTCAGTTTTTCCAGCAAATATTCGGGCGCAGGCACTACTTTTTTTGTTTTGGCATCAAAAAAACAAAGCCGGACGCGGCCTGCGTTCACGAGTTTTTTCTTCTCATTCAAAACTTCCACGTGAAAGGTGATATACTCGCCGGGCAATTCTTTCAACGTCGAACGCACGGTCAAAAGATCGTCGTAGTAAGCCGGACGCACAAAACGCATTTCGAGGCTCACGACCGGCAGCCAGATGCCGTGCACTTCTTCCAACTCCTTGTACGTCAGTCCCAACGAACGAATCGTCTCCACCCGACCAACCTCGTAATATTGAGCGTAGTGGCCGTAGTAGAGGTAACCCATCTGGTCGGTTTCGCCGTAGCGGACTCTTATCTGAGTTTCAAAAACGTACATTCGATATGCTCGTTTTTGTCATTCTGAGCGAAGCGAAGAATCTGCAAAATACTCGTTTCACCGAAACATTCAAAGAACGTGGGTTGTGTAGATTCTTCACTTCGCTCAGAATGACAATCAGTTTCAAATTTCCTCTCGTTCAATCGGGCAAGTCATGCAATGGCTCCCGCCGCGTGCCCGCGAAAGTTCGTTCGAGGGAATTGTGATAATCGTATTTTCCACTTTGTCGGGCGTGATTTTGCCATTGTCAATGTCGCGCAGGAGTTTTTCCGCCCCGACGACTTTGTAGCCAAAATCTTTGAAGGCGCGTTCGGTCACAGGGTTGCGGTCGTAAGTGATGGCGACGCCGGGTTTGAGCGTCACGAGGTTGCAGCCGTCGGTCCATTGCTCGCGTTCCTGGTAGGGACTTTCGCCGCGCCCGGCCCAGATGAATTCCATGTTGGGATTCACTTCGGCGAGCAAAAAGTCGCGCAGGCAAGGATACTCGATGACCTCCCCGGAGGAGCGATGCACTTCCACGTACGAGCCGAGCCCTTCTTTCACAATGGGAAAATACCCGACCATGTGGTTGTGGTTGATTTGGGTAAAAACCGTGTCTATGTGCATGTAGGTGCGCTCTGCCGGAATGTTTACCTGCACCACGTTTTTAATGATACCCCGGTCAAAAAGGTAGTTTTTTATCATTTGGAAAGCGTACTCGTTGGTGCGTTCGGAGCAGCCGATGAGCAGGTAATCCTTGTTCAGAATCATGACATCGCCGCCTTCGACGCTGATGGTTTCGCCTTTTTTATTGGGCGGAAATTTGTCCACGCGGTTCAGGTTGATGGTTTTGCCGTCGGCTTTAAGGCGGCGAAACACAGGATGACTGCTGAAAATCAGGCGCGTGAGGAAGTTTTCCCGGAAGCGCGCCGATTTGTTGGCTTTCGTGATGATGACGTAATCTTTCACCGTGACGGCGATATCGCGGGTAAAAATCAGGTTCGGAATCGGGTCGAAAAGGATGCGGTCTTCGGGTTCGAGGTAGCCGGTGATAAGCGTGTCGGCCAGTTGTTCGGGCGACAGGCCCGCCAAACGCGGGATGAACGAGTACGGGAGTTCTTCAAAATCAGTGATTTTATTGATGACTTCGTATTTGCTCTCTTCGTCGCGGGTGCTTTCGGCGAGCAGGTCGCGCACTTCGAGCACATTTTCTTTTCCTAAAAATGCTTTGAGCACACCGATGAACGTGTCGTGCTCGTCCTGCATGTTCGGCAAATGCACAATGTCGTCGAACAGGAGTTCGCCGGCGCGTTTGGGGGTGATGCGTGCGATGCCCTCGTCGGGGCGGTGAACGATGACTTTTTTGAGTCGTCCGATTTCAGAATCAACGTAGATGCGGCTGTTCGCGTCCATAAATTGTTGGTTGGGCATAATTTGTTGAAGGCAAAAAAACGCGGGCGAAGGTAGAAGGAAAAATCGGGACATGGTTACTGGCCCAGGGCAAAGTCCGACATAGAAAATCTAAAGAAATTCTAAGATTTCCCCCTCCCAACATCTTGTTCCTTTACCGCCATGAACAGAAAATCACTTTTCTACATTGGCGCCGCAGGGCTCGTTTTGTTTGAAATCGCCAACGTGTATTTCATCATGCCCATGCCCGGCAGCCAGCGTATGGAAAGCCTCGATGCGGCGTATTTTTTCTACCAATGGCGCTGGATATTTCGGGTTTTCTTCGGAGTCATGTTGGCGGCAGGTTTCATGCCGGCGTGGCAATCCGGGCGCTGGAGCGCGTCGTTCGCGTTGGTTGCCGTCGGCGCGGTCATTTTCATGTTCAATTTCCAAATGACGGCGGAAAAAATGTTTTACCAACCCAAAATACTGCGGATGGCCGACGCTGTCGAGAACAAAGTTGGTTTGGAAAAACTGGTTTTAGGAGTTGAAAAAAACGGGCAAGCCAAAGCCTACCCGATTCAATTCTTAGGCTACCACCACCAGGTGCGTGACACGCTGGGCGGCGAGCCAATCATGGTCACGTATTGCACCGTCTGTCGCACAGGGCGAGTATTTTCTCCAAAAGTAGAAGGCAAAAACGAAACATTCCGCCTTGTGGGGATGGATCATTTCAACGCCATGTTCGAGGATGCTACGACCCAAAGTTGGTGGCGGCAAGTCACAGGAGAAGCAGTAGCCGGCCCCATGAAAGGCGCGCAATTACCCGAATTCCCGGCCACGCAAACCTCTTTGCAAGAATGGCTGACTTTATATCCCGGCAGCCTTGTAATGCAAGCAGACAGCACTTTTTCAGAAGAATATGCCGATATGGAAACGTATGACACGGGGCAAGGACGTGGCAAACTCACCGGCACGGATACACTTTCCTGGAAAGATAAATCGTGGATCGTAGGTATCGAACTGGGTAAAAAAACATCCAAAGCCTTTGACTGGAACCGGCTGAAAACCGAGCGCGTCATCAACGATAAAGTCGGCGAACAACCTGTCGTGCTGGCACTGGCTGCCGACGACAAAAGTTTTTTTGCCTTTGAGCGACCCGACGCTGCGACGGTTTTTTCCATCAAAAATGACACTTTGTACAGCGGTGAAAAATCCTGGAATTTGCTCGGCAAAGCCATTGACCCGCTCCATCAGGACTTGAAAAAAATTACTGCTTATCAGGAATTTTGGCACAGTTGGAGCACTTTTCACCCCTACACTACGCGCTACTAACAGGGAGGTGTGCGGATAACGTCGGAAGGGTTCAGAACCCTTCCGACGTTATCCGCACAAAGTATTTTTCATTTTCAAAAATCCAAAAACCACCGCGTACTCGTAGTTGGAAACAGGCATCTCCCTCCGGCCTGGCTGAAACCATTTCTCAAACAGTTCAATCCAACTACCATCATGTTCAAACTTCACTACGTCCTCTCCAGAATGTTTGCAGGAGCCATGCTCGGCGTCCTCGGTTTTTCTGGTTCGCTGAACGCCCAAACCATTTATGCCCTTTCCGGCAACAACCTTATTTCTTTCGACGCTTCGGCGCCCGGTGCGATGACGAGCAACAAACCTGTCACCGGCATCGCCGCCGGACAAAACATCGCCGGGCTGGATTTTCGCCCCAATACAGGCGAACTGTACGCACTCGGCTACAATCAGTTGAGCGGCGAAGCGCGGCTCTACACGATCAACCTGAACACCGCAACGGCTACTGCTATCGGTGCCGCGCCGGTCATGTTGAAAGCCGGTATCAGCAAAATCGGGTTTGATTTCAACCCCACCGTTGACCGCATCCGGGTGACTGGCAACGACAATTCCAACTACCGCCTGCACCCGGTTACCGGCGCTATTGTTGCGACCGACCTGGACCTGGCTTTCGGCGCTGCCGATGTCAACGCCGGACAAAACCCCTCCGTCGGAGCAGTGGCTTACACGAATAGTTACGTCGGCGCGACAGCCACGACCTTGTACAATTACGACGATTCGCTCAATGTGCTCACCACTCAAATTCCGCCAAACAATGGCACGCTGAACACCGTCGGCACGTCGGGTATTTCTGTCAATCTCGCTGATCCTTCAGCGGACATGGATATTTTTTTCGACGCCAGCCTCAACATGAACCGGGCATTTTTGGCAGCAAACACCGGCACAAACACGAGCGATAATCTTTTCGTCCTCAATTTGACGACAGGTGCTGCGACGGCCATCGGCTCTATCGGTGTGGCAGTGAACGATATCGCCGTTTTGATTGACCGAACGATTCCGGCCACTGTTTCCGGCCAAATCGTGTGGGCGCTCGCAGCCAACAATTTCCTGCTGTCGTTCGATTCGGCTTTGCCTGGCGCCATTCGCGATATCCGCCCGCTGAGCGGCGTGGCTGCGGGCCAAACTTTGGTTGGCATGGATTTTCGCCCTGCGACGGGTGAATTATTCGGGCTTGGGTACAACCCGATGACCGGCGAGGGCCGACTTTATACCCTCAATTTGGCGACGGGCGCTGCTACTGCTGTCGGCAGCGCGCCATTTATCCTGAAACCCGGCATGGGTAAAGTGAGCCTGGATTTCAACCCGACGGTGGACCGCATCCGGGTAACCGGCAGCGACAACTCGAATTTTCGCCTGAATCCTGTGACCGGAACTTTGGCCGCTACCGATTTGAATCTTGCTTTTGCCGCCGCTGACCTCAATGCCGGCAAAGATCCTTCTGTCGGAGCGGTTGCGTACACCAACAGTTTCAACGGCGCGACAGCGACCACGCTGTACAATTACGACGATTCGCTCAACGTGCTCACGACCCAAATTCCGCCGAACAATGGCACGTTGAACACCGTCGGCATGTCGGGCATTTCCGTTAATCTCGCCGATGCCTCGACGGATATGGACATTTTTTACAACCCGCTCAGCGGCGCGAATCAGGCTTATTTGTCGGCCAATACCGGCAGTTCTGCCAACGACAATTTTTACACGCTCGACCTCGCGACGGGCGTGGTCACGCTGGTTGGCAGAATCGGCAATGGCATTGCCGTAAATGACATCGCCGTCGTATTGCAACAACCCGAAACAGCTTGTGACGCCAAAACCATCAACTGCATGAAATACGAAATGCTCACCGTCACGAAAGATGGCTCCGGCAACAAAACCTACCGTATCCGTGTCACCAATAATTGTTCGGACAAACTGGCGTACACGGCGTTCCAGTTGCCCAGCGGCGTTGTAGCCGATGCGCCGGGCAATAATTCGACTTACGCCTCTCCCGGCGGCCACACTTACGAAGTGCGCAACCCGAATTTCTCGCCTTTTTATTCCGTCCGTTTCAAAGAACAGGGTAGCAACGGCATTGCAAACGGCCAGGCGGATATTTTTGAATATACGCTCCCTGCATTTTCCAGTCCGAATTACATTCACGTTGTGTCTCGCACGGGCACTTCGGGTTTCCATGAGGCTTATCTCAACGTGTTTAATTGTTCCGTCGGCACATCCACACTCGACGATTTTCAAAACGAAGATCGTAACGACGCTTCCACTTCTTTGGAAAACAATGAATTGCGCGTATTCCCGAACCCGACAACAGGTGTTTTATTTGCAGATTTGACGGCTTGGGCCGACCAGCAAATGCAAATTCGCGCCTTCAACGCGCAAGGCCAGGAAGTGCTGAATTACTCGATTACCGGTATAGAAACCGAGCAAATCGAATTGCCGGAAAGCCTGACGGATGGCTTGTATTTCCTGGAATTTTCTACCGCAAATGGAGAAAAACAAGTAAAAAGAGTGTTGTTGCGCCGTTAAAAAAGAGGTTTTATCCAAGACAAAACAAACTTCAGTTGGCGATCCGACTTTAAAAGCGGGTCGCCAATTTTTACATTTCTAAGCCTATTCTAATCCCGCGCATTTTTCAGAGCCCATACGTTTGCAAGAGTTTTTTTGAACAAAAACCTATTCGTATGCGCAAATTTTTACTCGCCGTCGTCATCGCGACGGTTTCTTTTCACTTTGCATCCGCCCAAATGCCCAACGACGGGCTGATGATGCAAAAACGCCAATGGTGCACCCTTCTTCAGTACACCCACAGTAGTTGGGATGAATATTGGGAAGGCGAAAACAAACGCTCCAACCTGAATCTCGGCACTTTTACCAACCAAAACGTGATGCTGATGACCAATTATGGCATCACCGATAATCTCAATTTCATGGTTGGGTTGCCGTACATCTGGACGGACAGCGACAGTTATCTCGACGGCCAAAGTGGGCTTCAGGACTTGTCGGTTTTCCTAAAATACCAGCCGTTTAAGGCCGATATGGCCGGTGGCGAATTCAAAGTACAAGTGACTGGCGGCGCTTCGCTTCCTGTGACTGATTACGTGCCGGATTTTCTGCCATTCAGCATTGGTTTGCAGAGCAAAACGGCTTCGTTGCGCGGTATTTTGAATTTTACACATGGCTCCGGTTTTTACATCACCGCCCAGGCCGGACACACCTGGCGCAGCAACATCACGATTGACCGGGAGGCCTATTTATTTGAAAATGAACTGATTTACTCCGATGAAATGCCCGTGCCGAACCTGTTCGACGCAACGGGGCGTCTCGGTTTTATCAACAATAAAATCCAGGCCGAAATCAATCTCGATTACTTCACCGGCCTTTCAGGCGACGACATCCGCTACAACGAGATGCCATTGCCCTGCAACAAAATGCAGGCGACTACGGCAGGCGTTTTTGTCAAATATTTCATCTGGCGGGGACTTGCAGTGCAAGCGTCGGCAGGGAAAGTCCTGAGCGGCCGCAACGTCGGTCAGGCAACTAACTTTTCCGGCGGCTTCACCTATTTTTTCACTTTAGGCGGCGCACAGGAAGCGGAAAAGTAAATTCTCGTTTTCCAAAGTCCAACATCCAAATTTTTGATTTTCAATGAAAAAAATACATCTTGCATATCGCCTCGCTATTTGCCTTAGCCTCCTTCTCGCACTCAGTCAATGCGACAAAACCGTTGAAAATACAGCATTCGAGGCCTACCCGGAAACCAGCCTCGACGCCAACGGAGGCAACTGGAAAACCTTCGTCCTTGCCAACGGCTCGGAAATCCCCGTAACGGCCCCGGACGGCGCTTCTTCGACTGCCTACCAGGACGAATTAGCTGATCTGAAAAGTAAAATGGCTGCCGCTACTGCCGAACAGCAAGACCTCGCCCGCCAGTGGGGCGCCAATGGCGTATCGCGCTGGCACGAAATTGCCCGCGAACTGGCCGCTCAATACAACGTGCCGCCGAACTACAATGCCGACGGCAGCTATCCGGCGCCCGACCCGAACAACCCGACAGCCTACCCGCGTTTCCCCTTCGCCAATCCACCTGTCGCGTCGCGCGCTTTTGCCTTGCTCGCTGTGGCACAATATGATGCGCTTGTGACAGCCTGGCACGCCAAATTTCAGTACAATCGCCTCGCGCCTTACAAAAACGACTCGTCCATAGAGCCGCTTATTCCCACAAATGACCTCCCCTCCTACCCTTCCGAAGATGCCGTCATCGCGGCAGCGTCGCGTGAAATTTTGAAATTCATTTTCCCCGGTGAAGTACAATATGTGACCGGTCTGGCAGAAGAACACAAAAATAGCCGCCTTTGGGCCGGCGCTAATGTGCAAAGCGATCTTTCGGCAGGCGATTCCCTGGGCCGAATCGTCGCGCAACGAGTCATTGCCTACGCCAAATCCGACGGCATGGGACAAGCGAACAATCAACCTGGCCTCCCGGGCCTTCGCGCCGACGCGGAAGCGCGGGGCATCACTACCCAATGGCATAGCCTCGACATTCCCGCCCGCCCGCCGATGCTGCCTTTCTTTGGCAATGTGAAAACCTGGAATCTCGACAAAGCTACCATGATTTCCATCCGCCCGGCTGCACCTCCTCAACCCGGTACGGCTGAATTTGAAACAGCCCTGAACGAATTGCGCGATATGTCGAAAAATCGTACCCGCGAGCAATTCCGTATCACGACTTTTTGGGCGGATGGCGTCGGTACTTACACGCCTCCCGGCCACTGGAGCCGTCGCGCATCCGAGTTGATTGCCGAAAAACAACTCAATGAAATCCGGGCTGCCCGCGTCATGGCGCTGTTATGCACGGCTATGCAGGATGCCGGTATCGCTTGTTGGGACACAAAATTCTTCTACTTGCTGCCTCGCCCGACGGAAGTGGATCCGAGTATCACGACGGCCACTGGTATCCCCAATTTCCCGGCCTTTGCTTCCGGTCATTCCACTTTTTCGGCAGCAGCAGCGGAAGTTTTGGGCTATTTGTTCCCGGATCATGCAAGCGACTTTCAGGCTTGGGCAAAAGAGGCAGCAGAATCACGCATTTACGGGTGTATCCACTACCGTTTCGATAGTGAGGAAGGGCTGAAACACGGTAAAAAAATAGGTGAGTACGCCGTGCTGCGCGGCCAGGCTGATGGTTCGAATTAACGAAGGAGTTTAGCAAAAAGATGAAATATTGAGGTCGCCCGGTTGGATATCCGGGCGACCTTTTTCATTTTTCATTTCAACTTTTGAATGCGAATAGACCGGGTATCTTCCCGCCAGTTCAGCGATTTGTTTGTGGTAACAACTGTGGCTGCGAAATCAATTTTGATAAAACTGGCGAGTCGAACTTCCTCTTTCGCAGCGTCAATCGTCAGCTGTTCGCCTTTGAATTTCAGCTGACTGAACAACGTGACGCGCCAGCCTTTCGGCACGAGCAGCGACCCGATAAAGTTCAGACAATCAGCGTTTTCGTCGCAGTCCTTGCGGTCGGTGGCAAGGCGTTCGACTTTTCCCTGAAAGTTATTTTTACTGAAAAACACCACCCCTTGCTGTGCCCTAAAAACATAGTCGGACAGGTCTTTGGCACGTTTGAACGACTTGATGTCGTCGTCGCTCGCGTTTATCTGAAACTGCCCCTCAATCGCCGCGACAAGCGCTTTTCGTTTTTCCTTGTTTTTAATTTTAAACGAGGGTGTCACGTTTTTTTCTTGAAAAAACTGCTCCGTTGCGATGCGCACACCCTCCCAAACGGTGGCGCTGTCGAGTTGGCGGAGGAGCGACAGCGGTTTTTTCTCCAATTGTTGGGTACTGTCGGTCTGGGCAAAAATGATGTTTGCAAAAAGCAAGAGCAAAGGCAGGATTCTCATTTTGAAAGATTTTTGGGGTAAAAGTAGCCTGGTCAAACGAATAAAAAGCCGCCGGATGCAACTACCCCGGCGGCTTTGATGCCTGATTTTGTTAATCCTTGTACGGGTCGTACATATCCGGCGCAGCCATCGCCACGCCCATCGGACGGAGGCGGTGACAAATTTCAATCGTGCCTTCGTGAAAAGCCAGCACCTGGTAGAGTTTTTTGTAACACTCCGGCGCTTCGTCGGCGCCGCCGCCGCGCAGCACGATGCCTTTTTTCTTCATCTCTTTTTTCACTTTCGGCCAGTCCACAAGACCTTTCGTGAGGTATTCGACTTTGCCGTTTTTCCAGCGTTTTTTCCCGGCGGCCTGGTTGCGGCTCATCGCGCGACCTGCGCCGTGCACCGTCGAGTACAAGCCTTTTTTACTCAATTCAGAATCTATGCCTTTGACAATCACTGAAATATCAGCCATGTTCGCGCCGATAAAACCGTATTGCCCAGGAAAGGCCGGGGTAGCGCCTTTGCGCACGACATAGTATTTTTCTCCGAAATGCTCCTCTTCCCACAGGAAGTTGTGGTGGTTGTGGACTTCAAAAACGGGCTTTGCCTTCAAAATTTCCAAGACTTTTTCAACCACGACATTGCGGCCGGCGTAGGCGTATTCGCCCGCAAGACGCATGGCAGCGAGGTAATCCTGTCCCAGTTCCGAATTGGCATCGAAGAGAATGGGCGGCGCGTCCATACCACCTTCGTTTACATGATCTTCGAAGGTTTTTCCTTTGGAAAGCGCCATGAAACCTGTCGTGGTTTTGTGACCGAAACCACGCGAACCGAAGTGCACACCAATCCAGACCCAGCCTTCTTCGTCCTCGAACAAATCCACAAAATGGTTGCCGGAACCGACCGTGCCGAGTTGGCTCATAGCGGCTTGAATCATTTTGCGCTGCGGCTTAAATTCCGCTTTGGCGATGTCGTCGAACACTTCGTGATCAATCGGTTTGGGGTTGGGGCGACCGATGCCGAAGCCAATTTGTTTGAAAATTTCATCCATCACTTTTTCGGTATCGAGGTCGGCGGCGCGGATGTTTGTCTGGCAAGCCTTGTTGCCGCAGGCGATATCGAAGCCTACACCGGAGAGGCTGATTTTATCTTTGTAAGCCACCACGCCGCCAATCGGATGCCCATAGCCGTAGTGGGCGTCGGCGGTCAAAGTGCCGAGGTCTTCGGGTGAAGAAGCGCAGCGACGGATTTGCTCGATGGCTTTTTCGTCAATGATGGGTTCGCCGAAAATTTGCAGGTGCGTCATAAAAGAGGTTTCAAAATTACAGGGTTACAAAGTGCCAAGCGCCTGAATTCTGCGCCGAAACGAACAGGGTTCGACTCAAAGTTCCGATATGCCTGCAATCTTTTTTGTGAAAATTTTAACAGGGGGAGGGCTTGCGGACTCGATGTTTATACCCTCTTCTTTGCCCCCGAATTCAAACCCATTTTTCACAATTAAACATCAGCAATCTTATGCACACCTCGCTTAAATCCTTGTTTACCATTATTTTAGCAATCGCGGCTTTCACAGCTTCTGCATAAGTACAACTCAGCGTCGGCCCGCGTGTGGGTATCAATCTGGCAAATTTTTCGACTGACGATGAAGAAGAAATCGGTGAACTTGATAACCGGCTCGGCATCTTGGGAGGCGCTGTCGTGGAACTCCGTTTCACTGACAATCTGGCCCTGCAAACCGAACTTGGTTTTATCCAAAAAGGCGCTAAATCCGAATTTTCTTACTCCGATCCGCAGCTGGGAGATGTTAGTGAAGAGGTAGAGTTTATCTTCAATTACCTCGAAGTGCCTGTACTTTTCAAAGCGGGTACTTCTTTCGGCAAAGCCCGTCTGGACGCATTGGTCGGCCCGAGTTTTGGTTACGCTATGAACGCGAAAGGCAAGTACAAAGTTACAATTGATGGCAACACAGAGGAGGAAGAGGAAGACCTCGATTTCGATGAAAATGGCATCAAACGCCTCGATCTGGGCTTGCAGTTTGGCGCTGCGCTGGGTATCAACATCACTGAAAGCGCACAACTTTTTGTTGATGGCCGCTACCTGCTTGGCCTGAGCAATCTGAACGAGGACAGCGAAGATGGCGACATCAAGACCAAAGGCATCGCGCTCAGCGCCGGCGTTTTGTTCCGCCTGTAATCTGCTGTTTTTCAGTTTTTAGTAAAAAAAGAACCCTTCGCAAACGATTCGCGAAGGGTTCTTTTTTTCGTCAATTTTTCACCTGATTTTCCCGAAGACGCTGGCTGAGTTGCCGTTCGAGACTATCAGCCTGCATGGTGTAAATGGGATCGTCGAAAGGTGTTTGGTAGCCTTTCGTTTTATTTTTTCCAAACACTTTTACTTTCACGGTGGTGTAACGCTTGGGGTTGAGCCGGAGGTCCTGAATGAGCAATTGGGTGTGCCGGAGGGTACGCTCCAGGTCTTCAGCCAGCACTTCATCCGTCAGCATTTTTCCTGCCACGCCTTTGCCTTTCAGCAAGTTTTGCGCTAAAGAATCCACAGTAGCGATGGTATTTTCGGTCGTTTTGAGTGTAGAGCGCAAGTCGGAAAGACGTTGGGTGAGCGTGTCGAGGGTATTGCCGGCCTTTTGGGTACTTTGGGACAAACCCGCTCCTTTCAACTCGCGGCTGAGGGTGTCGAGGTTGCGCAGAATGCTGTTGATTTCGTCCATATTATTGTTGAGCGAGCCGGTGAGAGCGGCGGCATTGTCAACCGTGAGTGTGAGCCCGCGTTCGCTGGCGTCCATTACGCGATTGAGCCGGAAGGTGAGCGCCTCGATGTTTTTCAGCGAGTTATCGAGGGCTTCAAAAGTACCTGCAAAACTCTCCGGATTGGCTTTTGCCAGAGAATCAATGTTGATAGCCAGGCCTTTGCGCAGCCGTTCGACGTATATGTCGAGTTCGCCCGGAGTAATCATGCCTGCCAAAAATGAACGCGAGCTGCCTTGCAGGTAGTCGCCGTTTTCAGCGCAATCGTCATCGCAAGGGTGATTAAATTCGAGTTCGATGGCTCGCCCTCCCATAAAACTGGGGCTGGTTATGATGGCTATGGCATCTTTTGGCACGTCGAATTCTCCTTCGACATTCAGCACGACAATGATCGTCTGATCGTCTTTTGGGTCAATATAGACACTTTTCACGCTGCCTACCTGCAAACCACGAATGAAAACGGGGGCCGACACGCGCAGGTCTTGCACGTTGTCATATTTTACGTAGAAATTTTTGGAGAGCGTGAGCATGTTTTGCCCTTTCAAAAATTTGAATCCCCAAATACCGAGGAGCACGGCTGTAATGGCGAGCAGAGCAATTCTAATTTCGTTGCTGATTTTGAGCATCTTGATGTGGAGTGCGGCTTTAGTTCAAGTTTGAAAGGGCAATAAAAATTTACGGGCGACTTGGGAATATGCTCCGCAAGGTCGTTTTTCTTGCTTTTGTTATTTCGCCGGGACGATGCTTGCCGTTCGAAAACCAAGATTCTTGATTTCCGGCAACATTTTTTCAGCCTCGGTCAGCGTAGGATATTTTCCGGTAAAATAATGATAGGTGTCGCCGATTTTTTCTTCCACGACATCGCCCAGCAAGGCCATTTGCCCGGTGCTTTTATCCATGCGCATCGGCCAGGTGAGCAGCAAGATCCGAAAAGGCCCGATGGGTTCGGCCACTGCGACGGCCACGCCCTGCTGTTTGTTCGGTTGCGTTTTCGCCGGCGCTGACTTGGTACTGGCAGCAGTAGTAGAGGGCGGTGTGTTGGTTTGCTTTTGGGGTGTAGCAGAGGGCAGGGAAGGTTTTTGTGCGGGTGGCACCGACGCCTGGCCGCCGGTATTTTTCTGGGTCGGATTATTCGTTTTCGCAGCGGCTGCCGTGTTTTTGGAAGTACTGGTTTTGTTGTCGTTCTTCTGCTTTTGTTGTTCAGCGACGGCGCCCTCCACTTGCTGTTTGTAGGCTTCGAAGGCTTCAAAAATAGCCTGCGCCAATTGTGCCTGGCCTTCTTCGGAAGCGACAAATTCCTCTTCTGTGCGGTTGGTCAAAAAACCCGTTTCGACCAAAACGGCAGGCATGGAAGTTTCGCGCAACACAAGAAAACCCGCCTGTTTCACCCCTTTGTCAATGCGGGAAGCGGTAGAATTGGC